>Ga0209417_1001862_pt1 | contig 36510 bp, 21 predicted proteins | sample RifGroF2_FD_184002 | JGI IMG/M metagenome (GOLD analysis project Ga0209417, IMG submission 184002) | Groundwater microbial communities from Rifle, Colorado, USA - Groundwater F2 (SPAdes) (version 2) | ecosystem: Environmental > Aquatic > Deep subsurface > Groundwater | place: Rifle, Colorado... | reverse complement strand
TCCCTGCTATATCTGGTAAAAAAGTCATGGTTAAATCTTCATAATTCTGATATAAATTTCCAAAACCACCGGAATCATAAAAAATGCCGGAACATGTGGTTACAGTACTATTAGACATAATGTATCCTATTCCTGGCGCATTTATCGTGATGTAATTTGTTTTGGTCATAGTATTTGCAGGCGTTCCAACAGTTAAGATTGCATCATAAACACCTGCTGTGTTATATACAATAGTATGTGGTCCCACTCCTGTTGCTGTAGATGGTGTACCACCGGGAAACGACCAGCTATATGAGGTAATCGTTCCTGTAGATTGATTTGTAAATACGACAGATTCTCCCTCAATTATTATTGTAGGGCTGCCTGTAAAATCAGCAACAGGGCTATTCGTGGGTTGCGTAGTGAAAGTCAAATCACTACCATAAGCAGTATCTATAGTGTTTATGGCATAAGCCCTGATATGATATGTTGTATTTGGTGTTAATCCTGTAACATTACTGGTAAAAATCCCAGTTCCTGTTCCATCGCTTGTATGAAAGTCTAAAATAGTCGGATTTGCAGTCAATCCGCCACAAACGCCGCGGGAAGTTACCGGATATCCTCCATCAGTTGTAACATTTCCGCCTATTGTTGCTGTTGTTTCAGTAATTGCTGTTGCAGCAGTAGTTGTTACAGTAAGCACAGGATTTGAAGAAATGCAACTGATGGAAGCAGACCAGCCTTGTCCTATCGCTGCTTCGTCAGAATGAAAAACATAAGTCAAAGCCCCATCGGCATTGGTAGCAGTCACTGTTCCTGGCGAATTGACTCCACAATATTTGCCTATTAATGGTGCGCTGATAGAATTTCCATCAAAAATTTGCAAGTAGTCATACCCGCAGTTAGGCTCTGCTTCTACATCAAATGTGGAGAATACCATTTGAAGTTTATTCCCTGCTATATCTGGTAAAAAAGTCATAGTTTTATTTTCTAAGTTTTGATACTGCCCACTAGATCCGCCGGGGTCGAAAAATTGTCCGGCACATGTGCTGATGGTTGAATTTGACATAATAAATGTTGTTCCTGGTGCATATACCGTGATATACCCTGATTTAGTCAGGGAATTGGTAGCAGATACTGAATTTGTTACTGTAAGACTTACCGAATATGTTCCGGGGTTTAGATAAGAATGTGAAGGTGTCTGGATGTTTGATGTAGATCCATCGCCAAAATTCCACAACCATGTAGTCATTGTGGTTCCAGTTGGTGTTGTAGAGTTATCGTTAAATTGAACATTTAATGGTGCATCTCCACTTAATGGAGTTGCTGAAAAATCAGAGGTAAGAACACTATTGTGAGGAATCCCTCCTTTATAAACGAGGTAACTGGTATTACTACCAACCAGATTAACTCCATAAGCTATTCTCATGTAACCATTTTCACCCCAACCTGAACCCCAAGAATTTCTCAATATCCAATAGCCACTGCTGCCATTACTTAATAGAGTATCTTTCCAACCAACAAGAACGATTGCATGATCAACAACCCCACCTCCATCATCATACATTGAAATACCACCACTATAGCCACTAAAACCATATCCGCTGGCATAAACACAAGACCATACAGGACCATAATCATAAATAGCCTGTTTAATATCTGCGTCAGAATATGCGCTTCCAAAAAGATCAATTTGTTCATGATACGGATAAGACGGTTGACAAGTACCATCTACACTTTGATAAGGTTCATCAATTTCATAAACCGCTCCCGGAGACATCCAATCTCCAAACGGACACCACCCGCCAGAACAATCTCCATGTGTTGAACAATTCACCATCCACTGTTCTGAAAGATTTTTAACCACATGGTCTATAATATTAATATTTGCTTCAAAAGCACCCACTGCGGCAAAAGCCCAACAACTACCACATGTACCCTGATATTTAATCGGTGAACATTCAGATTGCCAGCTAAAGGATGACGGAACTGATTTTGGAGTAGATGAAGGAGTATGTTTACTTACAAATTTTGATTTTAAAGGGGGTGTATAATTACCTTGATATTTCCCGTCTGAAACTAACGTAATTTGAAAAACATCATGACTCGCCTTGTCCTTTAACCATATTTGCTTATATTCCAGAGTAAGCTCGGAAGTTCCCTGAGAAACTCCTGCAAACCGAATAATCCTTGTCCCGTGCTGCCCAATCATGCGGCTATTAGGATCTGGTACAAATTCATCAGTACCTATTTGGGTTATCACCCCTTTATCCATGTTTGTAATATACCAATTGTACCCTGTTGATGGTGTTGCTGGTAATTTGATTTCAAGAATCTGATTGCTATTCAGATGAATCGTTTGTCTTGTGTTACTCATAGTAACTTCAATGAAATTCTGACTGCTTATACTATAAGCAAATAAAAATACAAGAAATGCAAGCAGGAATAATTTTTTTTTCATAGCATAAACAATATTATATTTCTAATAGTAAAACATTCAAAATCATTTCTCCCAAATATAATGATAAATCAGGTAATTTAGCTCATGTATTTGAAGATAATAATCATTTTTTTCATAGTAATCACTTTTTGTTTACTGACTGATTATTTAGTGTTTGTCCATAATGTCCGATAGCTGCGTTACTCTCGAATTGAAAACAGTCATTTACAAAAGTAAACTCCTTGGTTTTCAATTCTTCGAAAGCCTTGCTCTCGAACATTCTGAATGAAACACTGACTTTATAGACAGACTCTATTTAATCAAACTAATTTTTTTTATTATTGATTGATCTTTTGATATTACCTGTACCAAATAATGTCCTGTTGAAAACTGTGACATATCAACCTGGGTAAGCGTTTTTGCTGCACTGTTTTTATAAATTAATTCTCCTAACACATTGTAAATACAAATCATATTATTTTCAGCATTTGTAATATTTATGATTCCTGTTGTCGGATTCGGAAAAATCAATACACAATCTTTAGTCAGTTTTTCTTCAATTCCTACAGTTGCACAGTTAATGGAAGCCTCCCAGCCTAAACCATTTGCAAGTTGATCTGAATGAAAAACATAAGTCAAAGCACCGTCAGCATTAGTGGCGGTTACAGTCCCCGGGGAAATAGTTCCACAATATTTGCCTATTAATGGTGAACTGGTGGAGTTCCCATCAAAAACCTGTAAGTAGTCATATCCGCAACTTGGTTCTGCTTCCATATCAAATCCGGTAAATATCATTTGAAGTTTATTCCCTGCTACATCAGGCAAAAAAATCATAGTTAAATCTTCATAATTTTGATATGATCCATCTAATCCGCCAGAATCATAAAAATTACCGGAACAGGTACTTACAGTAGTTGATGCCATATTAAATATAATTGGAGGCACATTAACCGTAATATAATTTGTTTTGGTCATTGTATTTGTAGGCGTTCCGACAGTTAAGACTGCATCAAATACACCTGCTGTATTATAGGTAATCGTATGCGGACCCGCTCCCGTACCTATAGATGGTGTTCCACCGGGAAACGACCAATTGTAAGAGGTGATTATTCCTGTAGATTGATTTGTATAAATTACCTGCCCACCCTCAGTTATAGTTGTAGGGCTGCCTGTAAAATCAGCAACAGGGATGTTTGTTGGCAGCGTGGTAAACATCACATCATTGCCATAAGCAGTATCTGTGCTATTTATAGCATAAGCACGTACATGATATGTTGTATTTGCGATTAATCCTGTAACATTATTGGAAAAAATGCCTGTGCCGGTTCCATCGCTTGTATGAAAGTCTAAAATAGTCGGATTTGCTGTTAGTCCTCCACAAACGCCACGGGCAATAACTGGATTACCCCCATCATCAATAACATTACCTCCTACTGTTGCTGTTGTTTCAGTAATTGCCGTTGCAGCAGCAGTTGTTACCGTAAGAACAGGTATGTAATTAATACAATTAATAGAAGCAGCCCAACCTGGCCATGCGCCCCAAGCATTAGAATGAAAAACAAAGGTTAAAGCTCCTTCTTGATTTGTGGCGGTGATAATCCCTGGAGATGTAGTTCCGCTGAATGTACCTATTAAAGGCGAGCTAATAGAACTTCCATCATAAATTTTTAAATAATTGTATGGATCAATGTTTAATTGAAACGCCGTGAAAGTCATCTGAAGTTTATTTCCGGGGACATCTGGTAAAAATGTCATTGTTTTGTCTTCATCTAATTGAATTGTACCGTTATATCCTCCTGAATCAAAAAAACCACCGGAACATGTTGTAATAGTAGTGTTGGATAGGTTATAAGTTGTTCCGGGTGTTACTACTAAAATATATGCAGTTTTTGTCATAGTGTTAGTCATAGATGCAGTGTTTGTAACTGTTAGACTAACTGTGTATAATCCTGGGTTCGGATAAGAATGAGGAGGAGGGGTTTGACTGCTAGACGTTGTCCCATCGCCAAAGTCCCACAACCATGAATTTATGGTTGTTCCGGCAGGGGTATATGAATTTTGCGAAAATTGAACATTCAATGGGGCATTTCCACAAACTGTATTTGCAGAAAAACTAGCGGTGAGAACATGTGGTATAATTCCTCTGTAATTAACCCAGCTTGTACCTGTACCTCCCCCTATTTGGTTTACCCCATAAGATATTCTCATGTATCCGTTTTCTCCCCAACCTGAACCCCATGAATTTCTTAATATCCAATAGCCACTGCTACCATTACTTAACAAAGTATCTTTCCACCCGACAAGAACCACAGCATGATCTATCTGAGAGCCCTCGTCAGTTGTTACAATACCGCCAGTATAGCCCATAAAATTAGAACCACTGGCAAATACATTAGTCCAAACAGGTCCATAATCATAAATTTTTTGCTTCATATCTGCATCAGAGTATACAAATCCATAATCCAATGCTTGTTCGTGATAAGGGTAGGGTGGCATGCAGGTATCTTCATAGCTAACATACGGAACATCGCTTTCATAAACCGCACCTGGTGTTACCCAATACCCATGTGGGGAATACCCTCCTGAACATCCGAACATATCCGTTGCGCAATTTACAAGCCATTGTTCTGAAAGATCTCTGACTACATGATCCCATATATTTATGCTTGCTTCAAAAGTTCCGCATCCGGCAAATGCCCAGCAACTGCCACAAGATCCCTGACTCTTTACCGGAGTACATTCTGACTGCCAGCTAAATGATGATGGTAGTGATTTTGGTGTTGTTGAGGGTTTAATTTTTTTAACTGGTTCTATTTTAACGGGAGGCACATAATCCCCAGTATATCTCCCACTGGAAACAATATTAATTTTAAAAATATCAATAGATGCTTTATCTTTTTCCCATAACCTTTTATATTCTAAAGTAAGCTCTGAAAGCCCCTGAGAAACCCCTGCAATCCGAATAATTTTCGTACCCGGTTGCCCTACTAAATCCTTACTCTGACCTGGCAAAAATTCCTCATCGCCAATTGTCGTTATCACACCTTTATCCATGTTCGTTATATACCAGTTATAACCTGTTGAAGGAGTTGCCGGCAATTTGATGTAAATAATCTGATTATTATTCAGATGAATGGTTTGCCCTGAATTACTCTGTGTAAGTTCAAGGAAATCTTGACCGTTTACGCTAAAGACGAATAAAACTGTTATTATTGTCAGCATAAAGAATAATTTTTTTCTCATGGTATTTTCAATTTTAAAAATTATTTCAAGTATGATTATTTATTAATAAACTGATATTATTTCTTATCTAATTAAATTCACTGCGCCATATCTTGTAACAGTTTCACCAACCTTTTTTTTAAAATTAACAAGCCATGTATAAGTTCCTGTCTGGCACAATTTCTCACCTGCATATCCATTCCATCCTCTTTCAATATCATTTGATGTAAAAATTATTTCTCCCCATCGGTTATATATAGACAAATTGAAATTATTATTATCTATCCCATATCCAAAAACTTTGAATACATCGTTCGTTCCATCTCCATCAGGAGAAAAATAATTTGGAGCATAAAAAGTAATACAGTCCTGAATGGTTACTACCTGTATCAACGTATCTGTACAGCCCTTATCCGTGGTAACAATTAGTGTTGCCTCGTAGCTGCCTGCTGCTTTATAAGCATGCTCAGGATCATTTACCAGAGAGGATTCCCCATCACCAAACAACCAATAATTTCCTATATTTCCTGACGACATATTTGTAAAATCAACCAAAGGTTTTAGGATACTCGGTGTAGAAGGGTAATAACTAAAACGGGCTTCAGGCAACGGGTTTGCCAAAATGTAATTCATATAAGTAGAATCAGCAACACACCCGTCGGCTGAGGTTACGGTCAGTGATACATCATAAGAACCGGATGTAGTGAACACATGAACAGGATTTTTCATTAGTGATAAATTGTTTTCATTAATATCATCAAAATCCCAGATATATGTCTGTCCCGCATTTGGTGATGTTTCATGAAAATAAACAGTAAGCGGTATACAGCCTTCATGTTTATCTGCAGTAATATTTAATCCTGGCATTGGAAATACGTTGATTGTTACAGAAGATGTATCCATTGAGTTGCATTGGTCTTTAACAGAAAAAACAAACTGTTGGGTTTGCTGGGGACTGACAAAGTATAATGGATTCGGAGTTATTGTCGTACCATCCGATAAATGAAAAAAATAAGGTGGAGCTCCGCCATTTGCAGCAATATACACTCCTGATGAATCGTCAGGACAAATACTCCTTTCATAAGTGAAAACCTCAATACTCACGGGTGGAAATATGTTTACTGTTATAATTTGTATCCCGCTTGTACAATTATTGGCATCTGTAACATAACAGGTGTAAAATGCAGTTGTAACGGGTGAAACGGAAATAGAAGGAGTGATCTCATTATTGCTCCAGTGGTAGAAGTAGGGCGCTGTACCCCCGGTAACTGCAATTGACAGTATTGCTGCAGAATCCGCACAAATGGATACATCAGAAGAAGGTACTACCGCAAGCTGCTGAGGTTCAGAAATTGTAATATTCATGGTGGTTAAACAACCATTCACATCTGTTACAGATACAGTAGTTATCCCTGCTGACAAGTTAAAAATTGATGCATGATTCCACGAAAAATTTGAACTCCAATTGTAAGTATAAGGCGGTGTACCACCAGTTACAGTTGCATCCGCAGCTCCATTATTAAATCCAAAACATGTAATATTAGTTCCTGTAATACCAACAACAGGATTTTGATTTACCGTAACAATGACACTGTCAGTATCAGAGCAACCGTTATTGTCAGTAGCTGTAACCGAATAAATTGCTGTTGAAACAGGAAAAACAGAATTGTATGCAGCGTTAACTCCATTATTCCAATGAAAAGTAGTCCCTCCTGTTGCATTAAGCAGAGCTGAAAGCCCTAAGCAAATAGAAGTATCATTTCCGGCATTTGCAGAAGTATTTTGATTAACCAAAACAGTTACACTATCACATTCAATGCACCCATTCAAATCTGTCACAGTTACCGAATAAATTGTTGTTAAAACAGGAGAAACAATATTGGTTGCAGAGTCAATCCCGTTACTCCAATGATATGTATTTCCTCCCGTAGCAAAAAGCGTAGATGAATGACCTAAACAAACCGAAGTGTCATTGCTCACATTTAATGTATTCGGATAAATGGTAACAGTTACACTATCACTGTCAATACATCCATTCGCATCTGTAACAATAACCGAATAAATAGTAGTTGAATCAGGAGTGACGGTTATGTCGGCAGTATTCACGCCATTACTCCAATGATATGTATTGCCTCCAGATGCAATAAATATCGCTGGAAAGCCTACACAAACAGCTGTATCCATACCAGCAAAAGCAGATGTGTTTTGATTAACCACCACTGTTACGCTATCGGTATCAATGCAGCCATTTACATCGGTTGCTGTTACTGAATAGATAGTAGTTAAAAAGGGAGAAACAGAGTTGCTTGCAGAATTTGCACCATTGCTCCAGTGATAACTATTTCCACCAGCTGCGTTAAGCATAGCTGAAAACCCTAAACAGATAGCAGTGTCGCTTCCGGCATTTGCAGACGTATTCTGATTCACGGTAACAATCAAACTATCGCTGGCAATGCATCCATTTGCATCAGTGATTGTAACCGAATAAATTGAAGTAAGAACTGGAGAAACTGTATTGACTGCAGTATTCACACTATTACTCCAAAGATATGAATTCCCTCCGGTAGCATTAAGTGTAGTTGAAAAACCTAAACATATCGCAACATCGGTACCAGCATTGGCAGAAGTATTTTGATTTACTGTAACAATTACACTATCGCTGTCAGTACAACCATCAGCATCTGTAACAGTAACCATGTAAAGAGTCGTTGCTGTAGGAGTTCCGGAGATTGTTGCGGTATCTTGCCCTGTACTCCAATGATAGGAACCTCCACCGGTTGCAGTTAATGTAGCGGAATCGCCCATACAAATGGCAATATCAGCTCCTGCACCTGCATTTATAGTAATTGGATTTACAGTCATAGTCCGAAATATGCAATTACCATTTATCGTTAAACTTACCTGATAAACACCATCTACATAATTATTTTGAGAAACACACAAGGTGTCGTTTGTTTCACCGGGTAAAGCAACTCCGTTATAAAACCATTGATATGTAGCACCGGATGGAAGATCAGAAGATTCAGTATATAATATTAAATTATCAGTACAAAGCATCCCTGATGAAAGCAAATCAAACGAGTAATAGTTTAATATGAGACCATCGAAAACTGTATATACAGAATGATTTGATGGTAATAACCAATCTGGAGACAATGTACAGGGTGAACCTAAAATTACAGCATTAATATTTATAGGAGGAGTAAATGAAATTGTTACAGTCTCCCATTGTGATGTCGGGTCATAACTTACATGCCCAAGCTCAATCCACGATGGGTCCGCATTACTAGGACAGCCATACGTATTAATTGGCATTGCAGAACAATTTGAATTTCCATAAATAGTAATGTCTATTGGTGTTAAACTGGGTACCCCTCCAGGATACAATGCATTAGACGTATATCCATAATTATTAATGACTACTGTAGCGATATTAAACGATATTTCATAAAAAACTCCTGCTGTCATTGTTGAAGTTAAGCAAGATCCCACATATTCCTGCCAGTTTTGTGAATTCATACATCCCAAAATTCCGTTTCCATCTGGGAAAGGAATAAGACCTGCATCAATAACAGCTCCAAATACAAAACCACATGTATTCTGGTAATCACTTGTAGCATTCGTTGCCTGTATCCATCCACTGGCACAATTAACCTGAGAAAAATTATCAGGACAACAATTCATTTCTTCAAAAGAATAATTCGGGATTAATGATGTTTGTTGTATACTATCTAAGTTAAGACAATTATTGAGATCCTGAGCTTGAATATTGATAGAAAATATTAAAGCGATAACTAACAAAAAGACTTCTCTCTTTTGATTTTGCTTATTAATAACAATATGGCGACACTTTATATTCACATTTCTTTTATTGCTGACTCTATATGTTTTTTTGTAACATTAATCATCTGATCAAATTCGCTGCTCCATATTTTGTAACAGATACTCCAGATATTTTTTTAAAATTAACAAGCCAAGTGTATGTTCCATTTTGAGACATTTTTGACCCTACATAACCATTCCATCCTTCTTCAATATCTGTTGATATAAAAATTATTTCTCCCCATCTGTCATAGATATATAACTTGAAATAACTATTATCAATCCCATATCCAAAAACTTTGAATACATCGTTAATTCCATCTCCATCAGGAGAGAAATAATTAGGAGCATAGAAAGTGAACTCATCATTTACCATCACGGTCATTGAGATGGAATCTTTGCATCCATGATTAGATACAGCGATCATTTGAATAGTATAATTTCCAGGAGCAGGGTAATTGTGAACCGGGTTTATATTATTAGAGGAATCTCCATCTCCAAAAGACCATAAATAATTTACGGCACCATCAGAATTATTATAAAATTCTATCTCTGGTTTTAAAATGCTTGTAGTTATTGGATTTGCATTAAATGATGCCAAAGGAACAGGATATGCATTAATCATGTGAGATATGGTTTCAGTACTAGTGCAGCCATATTGATTTTCAACAGTGAGTGAGATATCATAACTGCCAGGGCTTTGAAAAATATGAGAAGGATTACCGGATGTAGATATGGACTGATTTTCTCCAAAGCTCCATGAATATTGAAACCCAGGCTGAAATACCATTGGCAAAAAATAAACAGTTAGGGGTACGCAACCGCTCATTTTATCAGCAGTAAAAGTTGCCTCAGGCACAGGATATAAAGCTACATGCACCGTATCTCTTACGCTTGTACCACATCCGTCTTTAGCAATTATTATATAATTTGAAGCTCCGACAGGATAAACAATATACGGATTATCTATCAGTTCATTATTGCTATTGTATAGGTAATAAGGACCTCCATCGCCTCCTGAAACTAAAGCAGAAATAGATATAGGATTCCCCGGACAGATGGTATCCTGATTAGTGAAAAGCACAATATTCAGCGGTGGCAATACATTCACTATTGTAGAACCCGTAGCACTTACACAGCCATTTGCATCGGTTATAAAAACAGAATACGTTGTATTTGTTATTGGTTGAATCGTGATTTGCTGTGTTGTTGCTCCGGTACTCCAATGATAGCTATAAATACCTGTCCCACCTGTTGCTATAACTGAAACAGGAACACTTTGTCCATTACATATCAATTGATCTGGTGACGTAATAATTACCAAAGCAGGAGGTTCTGTGATTGTAACCGTATTCATACCGGTGCAATTATTGGCATCGGTAACAGTTACAGTATAAATTCCTACGGCGAGGGCACTAACATCCTGAGTAACGAGTGAATTACTCCACAGATAAGTATAACCCGGAGCACCTCCGGTTACAGTTGCTGCTGCAATTCCATTATTAAAACCAAAACACGTACTATTGGTTCCGGTAATGCTGACAACAGGATTTTGATTAACTGTAACGGTGGCACTTGTAGTGTCAGAACAACCGTTGCTATCAGTAGCGGTAAGGATATAAACAGTTGTTAAAACAGGATGCACAGTAGTGCTTGCAGAGTTGCTTCCATTACTCCAAAGATAGCTGATGCCACCCGAAGCAATTAAAATGGCAGAGTCTCCGTTACAAATAACCGCATTTTCGACATAAGCAGAAGTATTTTGATTAATTGTAACTGTAACGCTATCGCTATCACTGCACCCATTCCCATCAGTAGCAGTAACCGTATAAATTGTTGTAGCAACAGGAGAAACAGTAATACTTACAGTGCTGTCGCCATTACTCCAATGATATGTATTCCCTCCGGTTGCACTAAGCAAAGTTGAAAAACCTAAGCAAACAGCAGTGTCATTTCCTGCATAAGCAGAAGTATTTTGATTAACTGTAACTGTAACGCTATCACTCGCAGTACACCCATTCACATCAGTAGCAGTAACCGAATAAATTGTTGTTAAAGCAGGAGAAACAGAATTAGTTGCAGAGTCTATCCCATTATTCCAATGAAATGTGTTCCCTCCTGTTGCACTTAACAAAGCAGAAAATCCCAAGCAAATAGAAGTGTCGTTGCCGGCATTTGCAATTGGATTTGGGTTGCTTGTAACAGTTGTGCTTGATGTATCAGAGCAGCCATGTATATCTGTAGCAATAAGCTGCGTGGTAAATAGTCCTGCATTTGTATATATATGTTGTGGATTTTGTTGAATGCCGGTTTCTCCATCGCCAAAGTTCCACTGCCAATTATGTATAGTTCCTTCAGTCGAAATGCTTTGGTCTTGATAAAAATGAGCTAACCCAACACAGGTATCATTTACTGAAAATAAGGCTTGTGGTTGTGGTAAATAAACAACAGAATCCGTTTGAGTGCATATTTCTCCAAAAAAGATATCATCAAGAGCGAAATCATTGCCTTCAGTAGCAGTGCTTTGATTTACAATACAAATATTTGCGCTTGTATTGCTTCCTGAATTCCATGTTGCAAAAAATTGAGTCCAATTACATAAAGTTGAAGATGCATTAAATGGTTGATTAAGGGATATCCCGTTTACAGAGAATTGTAAAATTGCCGGGTTATTTGCCTGGATGGAGGTAATCCATGTATTAAAAATATAATCAGTATTTGGAGCAACATTTACTGTTTGACACCAAACTGGAACATCTGGTTGATCTGCACCATCAATAATCATAACATTTCCAGTACCGGAGGTATGATCAAGGCATGGTGCCCAAAATGTATCGTTCACCGCAGTATTTGTAACAATCCCATAATGACCTGCGACAACACCATTTCCATTGTAAATATAGGAACTTGAAAACCCAGTGTTTCCCTGCTCGAAATCACCATTGATAATATTATTAGACTGATTGATTGTTGAAACGGTGCAAACATAAGTCCCCGGTGCAGGTATATTTATCAATTGCGTAGTGTCCCCCGTGCTCCATTGGTACAGATCAAAACCATTTGTAGCGGTTATTGTTGTCGGGGAGTAATAGCAAATGGAATCAATTCCCAAATCTAATTGTAAAAAAGGAAGAAGATTGATTGTTGTTGAAGTAGTATCTGTGCATTGAGGATTTATACCTTGAACTATTAATTGTGCATTATACACACCAGAAGATGTAAAATCAACTACAGGATTTTGTAAATTATAGGTATTCCCGTCAATGAGCCATTGCCAACTTGTTGGTGCAACTCCGCCATTGATACTTCCTGAAAATGAAACCTGATAACCCGCACAGGTGGTTGTGTAATTAATTTGCGGTGTCATATTCTCGGGAGATATAGTAATAACCTGTATTTCACAATCAGCATTTACCGTTAAACGAATTTCGTACTCTCCGGGAGAATAGTTGTTTTGCGAAAAATAAAGCGTATCATTTGTTTCTCCTACCAAAGCTACACTGTCCTTATACCATTGCCATTGGGGATTAGAAATTGTGTCCGTAAGCTGTGCATATAATATAAGATCATTATTACAGAAACTACCGATTGTTTGAGTAGTAAATGAATGATTCGTGGTTTCTGTTAACATTAAATCGTCAAATACTGAATAAACGAGGTTACTATAATTATTAAAAGCGGCCATCCATGTTGCTGGTAAGGTACAAGGTGAACCCAAAATAATTGCATTAATATTAAAGGAAGGGTTAAGCGACATTGTTATTGATTCCCAATTAGAAGCAGGATCATAACTAACATGTCCTAGTTCAACCCATGAAAGATCAGCCGAGCTCGGGCAGCCTGTAGTGCTTATAGGCATCGCTGAGCAAAGCGTGTTCCCATAAATTGTAATATCTATGTTTTCTAAACCACTTATTCCCCCCGGTAGTATCGAGATAGGTGTATCTCCCATTCCATCAATCAGTACTGTTGCGATATCAAATGTCATATCATAAGAATTTCCTGCTGTCATTGTTGCAGTTAAGCAGGAACCAACATATTCCTGCCAACCTGGAGAGCTTATGCATCCAAGTATTCCATTACCATCAGGAAAAGGGACAAGATTAGCATTTGTTACTGCTCCAAATACGTATCCACAGGTATTCTGGTAATCACTTGTCGCACTTGTTGCCTGTATCCATCCGGTTGCACAATCTACCTGAGAAAAAGACTCGGGGCAACAATTCATCTCCTCAAAAGAATGATTTGGAATAAGAGATGATTGTTGTGTGGTATTTATACCAAGACAATTACAATCGGTTGTATCATTCAAATCAATTAATCCATCACCGTCATCATCAATTCCATTGTCACAGATTTCAGAGCAAGGATTTACCGTTACGTTAACAGAAGCAGAACCTGTGCATCCACCAGTTCCTGTAACAGTAACCGAATAATTTCCGGCTGTTGTTACATTAATATTTTGTGTATTTACATTTGTTGACCATTGATATGATAAATATCCTGCACCAGCGTCAAGAGTAGTTGAACTTCCAGAGCATATTACAAGATTCCCGGTAATAGTCGGAGTTAAATTTGCGCCAACAGTAATAGTAATAACATCAGTAGCTGTGCAATTATTGGCATCTGTTCCCGTAACAGAATAGGTAGTTGTAGTGGCAGGAGAAACAGTATGCGAGCTACCAGCGCCAAGTCCATTGTCCCATAAATAAGTAATTGCTCCGGTTGCAGTAATAGTTGTTGAATTTCCCGTACAGATACTAACATCTAACCCAGCATTAACGGGTGATGCCGGATTCACAGTTACAATACCCGAAGCTATTGCAGTTATCCCACCCGCATCTGTTGCCGTAACAGTATAGGTTGTTGTCCCAGTCGGGCACACATTATGTGGACCTGCTCCGGTGAATCCTCCTGTACTCCAAGCGTAAGTAATTGGAGCTGTCCCGCCTGATGGAGTAGCTGTAATATTAGCGCAGTTACCCGTACAAACTGTTGCTGAATTTACGGAAACAGATAAAGGTGTATTGCAATCCACAAGCACAACTGACTGTGCATTGCAACCACCACTACCGGTACATGTAGCCTGATATTGTGTCGCGTATGGCGGTGTTACATTTATTGATGAAGCGGTACCAATATTTACCCATCCGAGGATTGTAGAAGGACAAGAATTACCGATGGAACAACTTATATAAAGACCAAATAATAAATTGGGTGTTCCACCACAAGCTGTACATTCTGCAGCATTTGTTATTGGTGTTGATGAAGGAACATCGCCCCATTCCTGCCACTGAATTGTACCTGTGCATCCTGTAACAGATAGAGTGGCATCACTTCCGTTGCATGAATAAGAAGTATTGATAACAGGAGCAGATATAGTATTTATTATTTGACAGTCATTTGCAGTAGAACTACATACATCTGAAACTGTAACACAATAAGTTCCTGCTGTAGTTACCGTTAATGAAGAATTATGTGATCCATCGTCCCATGTGTAAGTTAACGGGGCAACTCCGGTAACAGCAGTTGTTAATGTACTTGAAGAGCCTGCACAAAAATCTGAGCCGGTTATGATAACGCTAACAGTTGTTGTACTAATTGTAATTAGGATATTATCATTTAGCGGATTGCCGCACATGTCTGTCATATCTTGTCCTGATAATGTATAGGTTCCATTTGGCAAAACGGGTGATATATTAAGCGTGACAGATTGTGTCATATTATTGGAACATCCTGAATTGGCAATGGTAACCGTATATCCGAGAATTGTAAAATCTGATGCATCCAGAGTTGTACAATCAATATTTTCAGAAAAAGAAACTTGTACCTGGCTTCCATTGCAACCGGGTTGAGATACTTCCGTAAATGTAGGGGGTGTGTTATCCATGATAGAAACAGTACCTGGATCATTCTGAAATTGTAATGTAAACCCATCGTTCGAACCGCCATAAAAATTAACCATCAACATATAAGTATGAGTGGTATTCACTGCTTCTTGTTCGTTCCAAACGCCACAATCCTGCGGAGCACTGTTATATTCATTTCCGCCACAACCGTTATAAGAATTTTGATAATCAGAGGAATTGGTTGTCATGCCTGTGTTTCCATAGGTTGCGGAAAAATTACAACTCATTTCCTGAAGATCGTTACATCCATTAGTTGCATCATAAAGAACAAAATCATAATCTGTACTTCCGGAAGGATTAATATAAAAGTCCAGGTTCCCGTTTGCCTGAGGGCTGAATGTATACCATACAGAACCGCCATTTCCTGTTCCGGAAAAACAACTTCCCACATCATCGTCCTCATTACCGGTATCGTCATACTGATTTGTTGACACAATAACGGTTTGGTCTGAACAAAGAGGTATTGCACCAACACAGTCGCTGGCAGGATCGGTTCTTACCATTCCTCCTGTGCAGGTTACACATTTAATGAATGCTTCCCATCCAGGAATGTTACCCATGTATATAATTGGAGGAATATATTCAAAAGTAAGTACAGGTGCTTCAATAAGAGGAGGAATGCTGTTCCCTGAAAAGGAACCGATTAAAGTTCCGTTGGCGACACTGGCTCCTTGATAAATTTTTAATTCAGCACCAAAACCAAGATCAAATTGTGAAAAAATAACAGCTAAGCATTTTCCATTTTCAGCACCAATAGTAGTTATTTTGTATTCATATCCGGCATACCCGGAAGAGCCACCTGCATCGTATAATTTTGAATTACATGTAGTATATTGAGGGCTACCTATGTTCACATTCTGTGCATTCATCATTAAAAATGAAATAACAAAGCATATCAGCAGAAAATATTTTAACGTATATCTCATTTGTTACCGGATAAAATATGTCGTACATGAATATCAACTGTATTTTTTGAATCAAGTTCAATCACTAGACCAGGGTAAGCATCATAAATGCGGGAATATTTATCCTGTTTTCTGGCTTTTAAAAAATGTCGTATATCAATAGTATCCCTGTTAAATGCTATTACAGTATCTTTTCCTTTATCCCAGCGACCGTAAATATTCCAAGAATAGCGAACGAGATAATTTTGGGCTTTAATAAATTGTTGAGACATTGTGTCTATCTGGCTTTGAGAAAAGTATTCTGTAGCCAAAGGGTCAAGAACTTCTTTTTGTGTATAAGCAAGAAAACCAGATACTGTGAAAAAAATAAGAAGTAATGATTTTTTCATATTAAATTTTCTTAACTTTAATTCATATCTAAAAACTAAACCCTGCAAAAGCTATTTCTATTTGCAGGGTTTAGAATATTTATTTAATAATTGTTACTTTTTTTGTTATTGTTTTATTTCCGTTATTGATAGAAATAAAATATAAACCTGCGTCTATGCCAGAGCAGTCAATTTGAACAATATCATTTGAAATTGCTTTTACCTGTTTTGAAACAACAACCTGTCCCGTGATATTATAAAAAGTAATAGTCATATCATCATCTTCTACTGTTTTTAATAGAATATTGATAATGTTTTTTGCAGGGATTGGATATAAGGTTATATTATTATTTTCTTTAAAAGCAGTTTCATTGTTAACCGTAATAAATAATTGATTCCATTTATAAATACCCCCATCTGTTGCGCTTGTTGTAATACCACCAGCCCAGCCTGTATGTATATCATGAAATTTTACAGTAGTGTAAGAAACTCCTTGGTCAATACTAATAAACGAATAACCGTCATCTGTGCTATAAGATGATTTAGTAGTAAGATTCGAACTGACATTAATCCACGTTGAGCTTGTTCCTGGAACAAAATCAAGATGAGGATATATTGAAAATTCTCCTGTTGGAACAAAATCAATCCAACTTGCGCCACCATCATTTGTCTTTTTTAGATTATTAGGGGTTTCACTATTAACCGCAAAACCAATGTTATCATTTTTAAAAATTAATCTGGCAGTGCTTAAAAAACCATTTGGAGTTTTAACCCAATGAAGACCCTTGTCTGTAGATTTATACACGTTACCGGAATTTGTAGGAAACCAGATAGTATTTCCTACCACATCGTAATCATTGAGTGTTCCATATTCTCCGGTCTGAGCATTAGGAATATCTGCTCCACTAACCTGAGTCCAGGTGTCCCCTCCGTCAGATGTCGTAAGAATTACAAATTCTAAGCTGTAAGGATCACCCATTGCAATACCATCATTCGCATTAAAAAAATATACAAAATTAGCCCAGCTGTTAGTAAAAGAGGCAGATGTTTCAGTCCATGTATTCCCTCCATCTATAGTTTTAACTATTTTCCCACCTGTTCCTGATAATGGGAAAAAACAAGAAAATGCAGTAGAGTCACTTATTCCAATAATATTAGAACAACCAAAGGATGAAGATCCAGTAAACGTAATGATGCCCGGTATCCAGGTATTTCCACCGTTTGTTGTTCTTGTAAAATCGCTTATATAATTTGTTTGATAAATTCTGTCATAAGCTTTTGCCCAAACAACACTGCTGTCAACAATTGAAATTTGTTTAATACCCCAGGCTGAAGTAAAACCTGTATTTTGTTTAATCCATGCTGATTGAAAATCACTCACATTTATATATTGAGTTTTGATTAAGGTATCAGCTCCATCTGCGTTGGTTACAATCAAAGAAACATCATAGCTGCCACTGGTGTAATAAATAATATTTTGAGGATTTTGCTCGGAAGAAGAAGAAGGTGTTCCCCCCTGAAAAGTCCACGTCCAACTAGTTGGAGAATTTGATGAATGATCAGTAAAATAAGCACTACCTCCTAATGAAAGCGTTGAATCGTTTACAGAAAAATCAGCTACAGGAGCAGATAAAAACGCTTTCTGCTTGTCTAAATTGGGAGCAACAGCTTTTTCAAAATCAATTGATGCAGAGTTGGCATAAACCGATATGCACAATACCAATAGATAAAAATTCAAAGTAATAAGTTTCATTTTCATAACGGGTTAGTTTAGGTTAAAATTTGAATTATTCACACTTTACAAAGATACAGAAAGTAGATGCTTGTATTTTTAAGTGAAATAACCGGACTTGTATCCGTGAAATCACTGATATTGAAAAAAAATAAATTACCGTTATCAGGTATTCTGTAATTTTGCACAATCATGTAAGTTTTCTTGCTGACACTTATATTTTATCACTGGGAATCATATCAGATTTCTGATATATACATTAACCGATCATTAATTGCGCTTATGAAAAACCCTTGAGGTCTCCCTTGGATAGGCGCAATGAAATCTCGAGGGTTTATGCGATTGAGAAAAATATAACAGGTATATAGCTCAGGAAAAGTAAAGTTAAAGCCTGTACACTGTATAAATGAATATTGATTTTATTAAAATTAATTATTCCCCTAAAAAGAAATATAAGGGAATTTACATATTTATTAACTGTGATTTCACGGATTTTAAAAAATAGTTTCTATTTTAGTATATTATTTCAGATTGATGATGAAAGTAATGTTAATCATATTATGCTTGCTTTTAATAAAAGGCTTAGAATATAGTTTTGCTTTGAATACAATTCGGGTTGACAGCCTTGAACAAATTATATCAAGTCTTCCTGAAAAGAACAAAGCAAGAAAATTAATTGATATGGCAGGTTTGTGTCTGTATAGTTTACCACAAAAAAGTATATATTTATCCCAAAAGGCTTATGAATTGGCAACAAAAAGGAATAATAAAATTGATAAAATAGAAGCACTCAGAACTATAGGTGTTGCTTTTTTTATACAAGATAAGTACGAAGAAGCATTGAAGTATTATCTCAAATCGCTGAAAATTTCAAAACAAGTAAAAGATGAAAATCAAGTCGCTGTGAATTTGATGAATATAGGGACATTGTACTCTGCATGGAAAAAGTATCCTGTCGCATTAAAATACTACGAAGATGGGCTTGAAATATTAAAAAAAAATAATGAAAACAAAGGGCTTACAAAAGTCTATAACAATATAGGAATGATTTATTTAATCTGCGATAAATATAACGATGCCCTGATGTCTTTTACAAATTCTTTAAAAATTTCAACGATGCTGAAAGATAGTTTAGGTATTGCACACACACTTGATAATATAGGTATTGTTTATTCTAAAAAAGGAAATTATACTCTTGCCTTACAAACTATGGAAAAAGCATTGTTAATTTCCGAACGGAGCTCTGATAATCAAGGAACAGCATTAACAATGAATGACATAGGTGAAGTTTATATGAAAAAAAAGATGTATGAAAAAGCATTGTTTTATTTTGAGAAAAGTCTGATTATTTTAAAAAAAATTAATGACAAAAATGCAATGAAAATTTGCTATGAAAACATGTTAAAAGTAAACTTTGCAAGTAATGGGAATGATAAATTTCATGATTATTTTAAGTCATTTATTGCTGTAAGTGATAGTCTTTCACTAGAAGAAAATTCAAAACAGCTTGCGGAATTACAGGTAAAATATGAAACAGAAAAGAAAGATGATGAAATAAATATTCTTTCTAAAGAGCAAAAGATCCAAACTCTTGAAATATCAAAGCAGAAAAACTTTAGAAATTATCTTATTATTTCAGTTTTTCTTGTAACAATTCTTGTTTTTGTTATTTACAGTCGCTTCCTTATAAAGAAGAGATCCGAAACAACTTTACAAAAGATGAATCAAACGAAAAATAAATTTTTCTCCATTATTTCACACGATCTCAGAGGACCTATCAACGCATTGTTTACAATTACGGATCAAATGACAAAAAGATTTGAAGAGCTTAGTAAGGAAGAAATATTAACCAGTTCTCAAAAGCTTCTGAAATCAACAGAGAATATTAGTATTTTGCTTGAAAATCTGCTCCAATGGTCTTTATCCCAAACAGACAGACTCGATTTTAAGCCAGCAAAGTATAACCTGCATGATATTGTTGTAAAACAAATTTCATTAAGAATTACTACAGAAAAAAAAATTAATATTCTATGTCATATTTCTCCTGATGTTTTTGTTTTTACTGATGTGAATGTGTTAAAAACAGTATTAAGGAATCTGTTAAATAATGCTTGTAAATTTTCATATCCCGGTGGAACAGTTGAAATTTTTGCTGAAAATAAAGACAGGTTTTATGAAGTACAGATTGTTGATGCAGGTATTGGCATTAAACCGGAAGATATTATTAAACTTTTCAGATTAGATGTTAAACATTCAACTATAGGAACAGCAAATGAAAATGGCACTGGACTTGGTCTGATTCTGTGTAAAGAATTACTTGAAAAAAATGGTGAAAAAATTTGGGTGGAAAGTGTTATAGGTAATGGTAGTATTTTTAAATTCACATTAAAAAAAAATGATATTTGTTAACCGAATAAATTTATGAGAAAATTAATTAGAGTAATGTTAGTTGATGACCACGAAATTGTTCGTGATGGGATTACAGCCTTAATCCAAGGGACAAGTGACATTCAGGTTGTTGCCGAAGCATCTGACAGTACAAACCTTTTCAACAAATTAAAAACGGTTAAACCGGATATTTTAATTTTGGATATAGCTCTTCCTGATACTTCAGGAATTGAAATCACAAAAATGGTAACGTCTAATTATCCGGAAATAAAAATAATAATCTTTTCTGGTACACACAATGATGATGATGTTTTTGAAACGCTTAACTCAGGAGCAAAAGGATTTGTTACTAAAGATTCTATCAGGGAAGATCTTCTAGAAGCAATTTATTCTGTTTATAATGGGAAAGAATATCTTAGTGATACCATCTCCAACACAATGTTAATAAAATACATTAGCAAAAATAAACAAATAATAAATACTCAGGAACAAATAAATTTGACTCAACGTGAAATTGAAGTTTTAAAGCTAATCGCTGAAGGATTTCGGTATAAAGAGATTGGTGAAAAATTATTTCTAAGTGCAAGAACAATTGAAACCCATAAAAACAATATACTTCAAAAATTAGACCTTAAAACGATTACAGATCTTGTTAAATATGCAATAAAAAATAAATTAATATAATTAGCGCCAGCAAGAAAACTCATGTTTTTTACTCACAATGTATGTGCCTGATAAGAAAACATCAAGTTCAAGGCTTGCGAAGACCTGAAAATTAGGAGTGTACTAATGTACATGACTACTTTTCAGGTCAAGCGTAACGATGAAATTGATGTTTTCTTGCAGGCTAATTAGCTTTTGCTGTAAGCTCTGTACAATGATAAACTGATAATACTTCATTGTTGATGTTTTCCACACTTGTTTTAATGAGTTTTTTTGAGGATGGTAAAAATAAAAAACCGCTTATCCTGAGGAGAATAAGCGGTTTTGAGGTGTTTTGAAACTTACTTTTGCGGTCCGGACGGGGCTCGAACCCGCGACCCCATGCGTGACAGGCATGTATTCTAACCAAACTGAACTACCGAACCGTAAATTTGGAATGCAAATATAATACTTTTTTCGAACTTTGAAACATTTATTTCATTTTTTTTATTTCATTTTATAATGATCACCTGTTTGTTTGATTATCAACTCATACCATTCCTGCGGATAGGCAGGTTGTTTAGGGAACTTAAGCAATGGTTTCTGGCTTCCGTTTAATTCAAACCTGCTATCTTTCTCATGTTTTATATTGCCGTCCAAATATTTTACCATAAGATATTGACCGAATTTTTCCCACTGCTTTGTCGTTTTATCTCCTTGTTCAACCGAATATTCTGTGATTATAGCCAATGCTTTTTTAGGGTTAGTTTTATAAACAGATTCTGCTTTTTTATCAATTTCTGAAGTCCCTTTAAAGAAAGCCTCTTCCATTTCGCCCTGTAGTTTACGGATATCTTTAATAATATCTTCATATCTTGTATATGCAAAATTAGAAACCCAGTTAAACACCCAAAAAGCTGAATTCCATGAAAATTCAGTCATACTGCCATTGCCTTCTTTAAAAGTCTCAGGGACTTTTGTAATACCGCAATACATGGGAACATACACTGTGCTATAGGTATCATCTACACTGAACCATAAAATACCTCCTATGGGATTAGGCAAAAACGCTCTTGATTGCGCAACAAAAGAGAAGCCTGTTTGTTGTGTTGAAATGGCTCTTTCATGAAAATAATTTGTAGTATCTTTTTTATTTTTATCAATATATTTCCAGGTCATCGGTCTCCAGCGGTAAGGACAATGATATGGACCAGCGCCAACATCTTTTGTCATATCAAGCTCTGTGCCTGTAAAGTGGTCGCGCATCATTTCCATGACATCTTTTACTGATAATTTCTGGTCGGGCTTTATCCATAAGGGCATGCGGGTTTTACTTTTTCCCAGTATATAATCAACATGTTGATCCATCTGTGAATTAACTTTTCTGAATCCCGCCCAAACCCTTGCTTCACAGAAACGGATACCGCCATAATCAACCAATTTTCCTGTTTCATCCCATAAAGGAGCATAAGTATCTGAAAAGCTGAAATCTTTATCTTCTCCTTTAAAATAGCCTTTTTCGCGAGCAAAAGAAATTACATCATGTGCGTAAATAACTTCTAATTCAGGATTGTTAATCTTATCAAGGCTTTTCGAGGATATTGATTTTTTCCAGTCCTCTTTTGGAAATGTAGTTATTCTTGGATGATTGGCATGACCGGAAATATATCCGTCAGGTATTCTGTATGCTACAAATACTGCGCCTTTGCTGTCAATTTTTTTTGCATCTTTCTTATCTTTATCTTTTGCTGGGATATAATCTGGTCCTTTGCTTATCATTTCTAATATCCATACTTCATTTGCATCGCTTATTGAAATAGATTCGCCAGAGCTAGCATAGCCATATTCTGTAAAAAGCTCTATCATAATTTTTATTGCTTCACGTGCTGTTTTTGCTCTTTGCAGAGCCATGTACATCAAAGAACCGTAATCCATAATTGCTGTCGTGTCCATTAATTCTTCCCTGCCTCCATAAGTTGTTTCGCCTATTGCAACCTGATATTCATTCATATTTCCTACAACAGAAAATGTATGCGGAACCTGTTTAATTTTTCCCATAAATTTACCTGTATCCCACTCATAAATATCAAGCATTGTACCGGCAGGGTAATCTTTTGCAGGACGATAATAAAGCTCGCCGTAAAGAGTATGTGAATCTGCTGCATAGGTTATCATACAAGAGCCGTCTTTTGATGCGCCTTTTGTAACTAAAAAATTTGTACAGGCGAATAAAGGTTGAACAAAAAATGAGGCTAAAATAAATGCTGTAATGCCAAGAAATAAATTTTTATGTTTCATATATAATATAAAATTAAATTACAAGTTTTTTAAAACAAAAAGTAAAATAGCAAAAATAAATAAATTAAAATAAGTTCAAAATAATTGTTATCAAAGTAATGTATCAGGAACAAAGACTTCGTTCAGAAAAGACTATTGCTGTAATTTTTTAATAAATTTTTCTGTGTCAATAATAAAACGTTCGTGTGTGCCATGCCCGATTTCTCCTTGTTCGTCCCATGCTTTTACTGTAAATGATAATTTTCTGTCATCAGCAACTGTCAGCTCTGATTCGCATGTAACCTTCATTCCTACAGGGGTTGCTTTGATATGCTTAACACAAATTTCTGTACCAACTGTATTGAAGCCCTTTTCAAGATGGGGCAAAACACTTTCAAGACAGGTTTTTTCCATTAATGCAACCATGGCAGGTGTTGCAAATACTTCAATCAAACCTGATCCATATTTTGAAGCAGTATCATCTAAACTTACCATCCGCTCAATTTTCCCTTTTATTCCGGGTAAAATAATACGCATGTCAGAAAATATCTGGATTTGTATAATATAAAATTGCCAATCCTGCCAGACAAGCTAAAATCACGGCTACAAAAATCTTTATTGTCAACCTGCTTTGCGTATGTTTTAATTCAAGACTGTGCTTAGAAATAATCCCCTTAATACTATTATGAATGCGGGTAAAAGAATTTTCATTTTTTTTGACAAAAGTTACAGCACCAAGTTGTATTCCCTGACTAACGATGCTGTCATCTTCAATGCCCGAATAAAGAATCACTTCAATCTCCAGATTGATCTCTTTAACAAGCTTTAATATTTCCACACCATTCTTTGCATCCTGATTTTCCATGGATCTTAAATAGTAATCAAGCACAACTATATGGACATATTTCGTCGGCAATGGTTTTCTTCTGAAAAACTCAATCAGCGATTCTCCGGAATTAAATGTGAAAATATTATATTTTGTAGAAGTTTTAAATTTATTTTCAAAAACCTTCAAATAGAATTCATCATCTTCAACAAGATAAACACATACATTGCTATCTAAAAATTCAGTCATATCAAACGAAATCGTATAAATTCACTTGTAAATTTAAAAAAGAAGTTTTAAAATACAAATTTTACTTTTTAGGTTTCTTCAAAGGTTTGGGGTTTCTTGCGTCAATATCAATAATATAATGCCATTTTCCTTTTTTGAATTTCAGAGCGTCGTAGGATCCATCTGGACCGTAATACTGAAATAATCCTTTTAAAGAAGTATTGGAGGGAGACAAATGATCAAAAATTATCAAATCTTTCTTAATATCAAATGATAAAGCCATACTTGACCTATTTGCAAATTCAAAAATAATTCTTCGTTGCTCTTGTTTATTTTCATTATAAAATACCGGCGCTCCAAATTTAGGATTTCCGGATCCTGAAAAATAGAACACATCAATAATTTTCCTGTTTCTTAAATCATCGAATCCGTCCCAGCCTAAAAGAAAGTAATACTTTTTTCCCCAATATGACTTTTCAATAATCTGATAATATAAAGCACCATACCATGTTTCATTAGATAAAGTAGCATGCTCTGGTTCGTTGATGTCTTTTTTTCTATCATTCAGTACAAAAACCTGATATTTTTTTCTGTTTTTTGAAAAATACTGAACAATTCCAAAATATTTAAATGAACCGTCATCAAAAACAAGATTCCAGTTAAATATTTTAATACGCTTATCCGATGATATTAATTTCCCTAAATTAGGAATCGAATCATAAGCAATTTCGGGCGTTTGCGGATCGTTGATAAGAGATAAAAGAATATCTGAAATCTCATTATTTATAATCAGTCTTTTTTTATCAATATTTGTATTTTTTATCTGATTGAAAAATGAAATCAAGCTGTCTTTTTTTTCTTTCCACAAATCGGAATCCTGCGCATTTGAATACGACAAAAGGAAAATATAACCTATAGTGAAGAATATTTTGTAAGAAATATTAGGCATGGTATTTAATCTATTTTAATATAAACGGATTTCTTTCAAGCATTAATATAATGGAGACCCCGAGTCCCATTCCTGAAAGAATAAGTGACCAATCCCTCTGAGCCATTTTTAAAAATCGAATGAAAATTACAGCAAGTAAAAATATACCGATAATAATTAAAATCTGACCAATTTCTATTCCCAGATTAAATGAAAATAAGGGTAAGGCTAAATTCTCTTCCTGTAAAAGAAGCGATCTCAGGTAATTTGAAAATCCGAATCCATGAATCAACCCGAAAAACATTGCTGTTATATATTTAAAAATATGAAACCGCAACGACACATTTTCTGTTTTCAACAAAATATTGCTAATCGCTGTTATAAATATTGTCAGAGGAATCAAAAATTCAATCAGACCTGAGTCAATTCTGATAATATTAAATGTCGCCAGCACCAAAGTTGATGTGTGCCCAATCGTAAATGCTGTAATAAGAATTAATACACGCCTCCACTCTGATACGGTATAAACCGCGCACAGCGTAAGAAGAAAAAGGATATGGTCATAGCCCTTCAAGTCTGTGATATGACTTATTCCAAGCTTCAGATACATTTCAAAAATACTCATATTGCTTTTTTCAAATAATAAAAGAAATTTTCCTTACTTTGCAGTATGAAAATATTCCTTTTTATAATTACCTTTTTATACTTTTCTGCGCCTCATCCGCTGCGGCTTTCCGTTACAAATATTATTTATGATAAGAACGAAAAAACAATTACAATTCACATTAAAATATTTAAAAATGATTTACTGAACGCAATAATAATAAAAAATCCGAAAGTTACTTGTAAAGAAGATGATTTATATAAAGAAGTAAAATCTGTTACTAATTATTTAACAGAAACATTCCAGATTGAAATTGATAAAAAGAAAATTTCTTTAAAAGATTTGGAACTTTCTGAAAGTAAAAACACAGATGATGCCGTATTGTTTGTGTACAAACTAAAAAATATAAAATCTCTGAAGCACATAAAGATTAATAATCAAATCTTATTTTCTCTTTATTCTGATCAGAAGAACATGGTTATTTTTAAAGCCGGATCGTTTGAAAAAGGCTGTATTAGTGAAAAGTCTGAAAGCAATTGTGAGTTTCAGTTTTGATTCTGCCCTGTAAGTCTGTTTTGCCACGAAATCACTAAATTTCACAAAAAAAATGATTGTCTTTTATTACGGCAATTGTGATAATGTTCTAATGTCGTGTTTCTTTCTTTCCTAAAAACTCCAGATGCTTTATTACAAAGCGAATTTCGCTGTATGAAAATTCATCTTTAAAATGTGCTTTAACTTCATTCATCTTAACAGGATTTTGTATAATAAAATCTGATAAACGTGAAACTTTTTCAGTCTCCATAAATTTATGAATTTCCAATTCCCCTGTAGCAATAAAACCCGCAAGATGCCCTTCAATGGTTGAAACCACCATTTGCCTTTCTGCTGCAATTTCAGGAATTGATTTCCCCTCATTAAAAAGTTCAAGACTTTTCAGTTGCGAAAAACCTACAGGTTGCTTCTTAGATTTTTCTTCGACCTTCAAATCATAATCATCGTTTTCTGCAACATTCATTCTTTGAAATCCAGGATTTTTTTCAATTCTGTAAGGAAGGATAATTTCTGTTAATTCATCTCCGAATGCAGCATATTTATGTTTCCCGAAACCTTTTATTGCAAGAAATTCATTTTTTGAAACAGGTAAATCAACTGCAAGTTGCAACAGCACTTTCTGAGATAAAATATTATAATGTGGAACATCTGCGATATCTGCCTTATCATCTCTCCACGCTTTTAATACGCTGTAAGCAGCAGGTTTATTAACTTCTCTTTCCGATGCATAAGATTTCGGCGCTTTCGCTTTTGATGCAAGCGGATTTATATTTTCAATAAATGCCTTTGCACGTGTATTCAGATATAATTTTATAATAAACCCGGATTTGCAAACTTCCAGACAACGATATTTTACAGTAGCATCAAAATAATATTGTTCAAGATTTTTTTTAATTTGTGTTCTTATAGCCTTATTGTCTGATTCAACTTCATTCTCAAAAACTGGTTGAAGAATTATGGTTTTAATTTTATCTTCAAAATACGCTGCTGCTTTTTTTACACGTTCCTGTAAATGATCTTCCTTTTCAGGAGAATCGGAGCTCATAAATATTTCACGAAGCTGCATCCTGAATTTTGCTGAAACATCAATAATTTCTTTATTTAATGCTCCTTCCATCCTTGCAAAAACATCAATAAAAGAAATATGCAGTGTAGTATGATTTTCTCTGATTTGCTTGAATACATAGTAAAAATTTTTCTGCAAAAAAGTAAAATCGAAAAGATCAAATACTAATTCCTGTTCATATTTTTTTCGCTGCAATACAAGATCATTTACTGTAGGTTGGTTATTGCGTGCATTTTCAGAAAACCCTTCAATGGTGCGGTCTGTTTTAATACAATCTGTATTTAGAGGAGTGCTCAACACAATTCCTTCAAAGGTTCTACACCTGCTGAGCGCAACATAAACCTGACCAAAAGCAAAAGCTGCGCGCGCATCAATTATAACTTTTTCAAATGTCAACCCCTGACTTTTGTGAATGGTTATAGCCCATGCTAATTTAAGTGGAAGTTGTTCAAATTTACCAATGCTTTCTTCGGTAATTTCTTTATTTTTTTCATTAATGGTATATTTTGTATTATCCCAGATTTCTGCTTTAACATCAATCTCTGCATAATCTTCAGGACATTTTACAAAGACCTGCCCGTCTTCTATCCTTGTAATTTTTCCGATTTTACCATTATAAAAAAGTTTTCCGGGCGAGCTGTCGTTTTTAATAAACATCACTTGCGCATCTTTTTTAAGATAAAGGCTAAAGTCGCTTGGATACATGTGTTCCGGAAAATCGCCGCTTACTCTGGCTTCAAAAATTTCAGCATTTCCGGGTAATTGCTTTAATTTAAAACTATTCAGCTCATTTGACTGGGCATTATGCGTTGTAAGTGTAATATAGCCGGGATTATCTTTTCTGTCAAATCCGGGAGTATGTCTTTTATTCAGTTCCTGTATTAACTCTGAGTCAATTTTATTTTCACGGACTTTATTAAGAATATCAATAAAACGCTGTTCGCTTTGCCTGTAAATATGATTAAGCTCAATCGTTATATATTTAGTTTTTTTAAGCGCAATAGCACTGAAAAAATAAGGAGTTTCATAGAATTTACTGATCATCTGCCATTCGTCATCTTTCACAACAGGGGACAACTGTTGAAGATCTCCTATCATTAATAACTGGACTCCGCCAAAAGCTTTATCGTGATCGCGATAGCGACGCAATACACTGTCAATTCCATCAAGAAGATCGGCACGAACCATGCTTATCTCGTCTATTACAAGCAAGTCGAGACTGCGAATAATTCTGATTTTATCTTTCCCGAAACGTTGAATTCTTCTTCCGGAATCATTCTTAATGTGAATAGTCATAGCCGCATCAGCAGGTGGTATCGGGCCAAAAGGTAATTGAAAAAAAGAATGAATAGTAACTCCTCCTGCATTGATTGCAGCAACACCAGTAGGTGCTACAACAATCATTCTCTTAGGCGATTTCTTTTTAATAGTATGAAGAAAAGTTGTTTTTCCCGTGCCTGCTTTTCCTGTTAAAAACACATTGGAATCTGTAAATTCAACAAATTCGTTTGCTAATTTTAATTCGGTATTTGAAAATTCTTCCATCTTAAATTTAAAATCGCTAAATTAATTTTTTTTATTTTATGAGATTGATAATACGGAAAAAGAAATGTTTTATTAACAAAAAATATTGCCAACTCTTGATTTTATGGTGTAAGTAAATATATTTGTAAGATTATGGTGTTTGAAGATGGATTAATTTGAAGATGTACTATATTCAGTATTATAAATCTTTTTTTCAAATTTTCAAATAATAAAATCTTCAAATAATAAAAAAAGAAATTGATAATTTTAAAAAAAAATATGAGGAAAATTATGTTATTCGTAGTTCTGTTTTTCATTTTAACTACCATTATTCTGGCACATGAAGAACCCACAAAAACACTAAAAGAAAGACAAGAAAAAGTTAAGCGTAAAACAGCAATATTTATTGCAAAAGTTAAAACATCCACAAGCTGGGAATATGAAATTATTAGCGGAAAAGCAAGTGAAAAAAAATGGAAAATTTTACATCAGGAATATGACAAAACAGGAAATCTGACAGGTGTTTCAACCTATAAAAACGATTCTTTGGTTGAGCGTGCTGAATACACCTATAATGCAAATCATGATATGATGACGGATATTGACTTTACGCCTCATGGAATAATCCTCGAAAAAAATGTTTATACATTTGATAAGCAGGGAAGAGTTTTGTCAGGCGAATGTTTTAATGGAAGAAATATAATGACAGAGCGTTTTGTAAATAAATTTAATCGTACTAATAATACGATTGAGTTTATCAAATACGGAAAAAACAACAGTCTTGATTATACTATTTTATACAAATATCCTAATGATTTTGATAAATTCGAGTACAACGAAGCAATAAAGAAAAATGCACAGGGAGAGCAATTGCAAAAAATTGAAAAAAAAATCAGCCCTGCAAAATTACTTACTGAAAAAAAAGTTTTTGGTAAAGACGATCAAGGCACTTATTCATTCGAATTCAAATACAATGCAAAAAAAGATATTCAGGAAATTATTAAAAAAAATAAAAACGGAAGTGTAGTGTGGAAAGAAGAATATTTATATCAACAAAATGGAAATCTATACGAAACACAGAAAACAGATGCGCAGGGGAATTTGATTTCGGTTGTAAAATATACTTATGAATTCTATAAATGAGATTGAAGATGTAGTCGGCAGTCAGACAGTCTACAGTCGGCAGTCGAACAGACTGTAGACTGTAGACTGTAGACTGCAGACTGTAGACTGTAGACTGCAGACTGTAGACTGTAGACTGTAAACTGTAGACTGTAGACTGTAAACTGTAGACTGTAAACTGTAGACTGATTTGTATCATCTTTAAATCAAATTGCTATAAAATCACAATAATATTGCTGAACTAATTTATATATTTGCTGAACTAATTTATATCAAAGAAAAAAATGAATGAATTCGACATAAAAGCAAAATCATGGGATGAGAACCCCCTGAATATTGAAAGAGCAAAAGCTATTGCTGACATTATTAAAGAAAAAATTTCTTTCACAGGAAACGAGAAAGCACTTGATTACGGATGCGGCACAGGCTTGCTGAGTATGAATCTTTTTAATGATTTAAAAAATATTATTCTTGCCGACACATCAACAAGAATGCTGGAAGTCGTAAATGAAAAAATCAGAAATAATGCCATTAAGAACATGACTGCGATTGATGCAGATCTGAATTCTGAAGCGCTTTCTGAAAATAATTTCAATATCATATACACTTCAATGACCTTGCATCATATAGAAGATGTTGAAGGAAGCCTTCGCAAATTCTACTCTCTTCTGAAACCTGAAGGACAACTTTGTATTGCTGATCTCGATTCTGAAGACGGCACATTTCATGATGACAGCTTTACCGGACATTTTGGTTTTGACCGCGGCGATTTGAAAATCAAAACACTTAATGCAGGTTTTAACGAAGTTCTTTTTTATGATTGCTTTACAATAAACAAAATAAATTCACAGGGTCAAAAGCAAAGCTACACAATGTTTTTAATGATTGCACAAAAATAAAATTATGAATAAAATTGTATTATTTCTTAAAAAAAACAAATTAACAATCTTAGGAGCTGTAGTAGGAGCACTTGGTGGTTATTTGTATTTCTACTTCGTGGGTTGCTCAAGCGGTTCCTGCGCCATCACATCGAAACCATTAAACAGTACGCTGTATGGAGCAATTATGGGGGCGCTTCTTTTCAATATGTTTAAGAAAAAAACCGAGAAAAAGAATAGTGAACCGATGAATTGATGGTGTGGTGGGGATAAATATTTTCGTTCTGTGTTGCAGGTTGCAGGTTGCAGGTTATCAAAACAAATTATTCTATCTTTGTTTATCTTAAATAAATATTTTGGAATACAATCTCATATCGGTAATTGGTCCAACAGCTACAGGAAAAACATCGCTTGCTGTTGCTTTTGCTTCAAAAAAAAATGCTGAAATCATCAGTGCTGACTCAAGACAGGTGTATCGTGGTATGGACATCGGCACAGGAAAAGATCTTGATGAGTATGGCATAAGTGGCGCTTCTATTCCCTATCATTTAATTGACATTGTTGAGGCAGGTTATAAATATAATGTTTTTGAGTACCAGCGTGATTTTTTAAAGATTTTTGAAAAAATTACCAATGAAGGAAAACTTCCTGTTTTATGCGGTGGATCGGGTTTGTATATTGAAGCCGTTTTAAAAGGGTATAAATTAGTAGAAGTTCCACCAGACGCTGAACTCAGAAAATTGCTCGAAAACAAATCGCTTGTAGAATTAATCAATATGTTGTCATCTATGAAAAAACTTCATAATACGACAGATGTTGACACTGTAAAACGAGCGATTCGTGCTATTGAAATTGAAATTTATTCTCAAAAAAATCCTGCAAAAAAAACATTTGGAGCAGAAATAAAAAGTTTGAATTTCGGAATATATTTTGACCGTCAGAAACAAAAAGAAAAAATTTCAATCAGACTGAAAGAACGCCTTGAAAACGGAATGATTGATGAAGTACAGAGAATACTGAATCAGGGCATCAGTTCGGAAGACCTGATTTATTATGGGCTGGAATATAAATTTGTAACAGAATACCTTATCGGTAAATTAAAATACGATGAAATGTTCCGGCTTCTTGAAATTGCTATTCATCAGTTTTCAAAACGGCAAATGACCTGGTTTCGCAGGATGGAGCGCAATGGTGTAGAAATTCATTGGATTAATGGCACTTTGTCAACAGAGGAAAAGGTTGGGGAGATGGAGAGGGTGTGGGGGAAGTAAAATCGTTCCATGGAACGATTCTACAATCCCCACAATTATTAAATAACAATCATCTTCAAAAATTCATCTTCAGAAATTATTTTAACTCCGAGTTTTTGAGCTTTTTCGAGTTTTGCAGGACCGATGTTTTCTCCTGCCAGCAGGTACGATGTTTTTACTGAAACAGATCCCGTATTTTTCCCTCCGTTCTCTTCAATCATTATTTTAAGTTCATCGCGGGAATGTTTTTGAAATACCCCGGATATTACAAATGAAAGTCCTGATAAAACAGTAGAAGCCGTCGCTGTTACTTCTTTCTGCTCCATTTGAATTCCTGCATTTTTCAATTTCTGAATAAGCTCTATATTTCTCAAATCTTTAAAAAATATTATAATGCTTTCTGCTATTTTATCGCCTATTTCATCAACCTGAATTAAGTCCTCAAAAGAAGCATTCATTAATGAATCTATGGAAAAAAAAGCGCGCGCTAATTTCTTCGCCACTGTTTCTCCTACATAGCGAATCCCTAATGCAAACAAGACTTTTTCAAACGAAACTGCTTTGGAATTTTCAATACTTTTTAAAATATTTTCCGCAGATTTTTCCCCAAGTCTTTCAAGATTTACCAGTTGTTCTTTCTTTAATTCGTAGAGATCTGCGACATTTTTTATCAATCCTTTTTCATACAAAAGTTCTACTGTCTCCTCCCCCAGCCCATCAATATTCATTGCTTTCCTGTGAATAAAATGTACAATCTTTCCCTTTTTCTGAGGCGGGCAGCCTATTTCATTCGGACAAAAATGTTTAGCTTCTCCTTCAATTCTTACAAGCGGCGTATGACATTCCGGGCAATTTTCAATGTATTGAAGAGGCAAAATATCTGGTGTTCTCGAAGACAAATCCACAGCTGTAACTTTGGGAATAATTTCTCCTCCTTTTTCAATAAAAACATTGTCTCCGATGCGAATATCATGCAGGTAAATCTGATCGGCATTGTGCAGAGAAGCTCTTTTAACAAGGGTACCGGCAAGCTGTATAGGCTCAAGATTTGCAACAGGAGTTATAGCACCGGTTCTGCCTACCTGAAAATCTATAGATAAAATTTTTGTTACAGCCTGCTCTGCTTTAAATTTATACGAAATCGCCCATCGCGGCGTTTTTGCTGTAAAACCCAATTGCTTCTGATGTAACAATGAATTTATTTTAATAACAATCCCATCTATATCAAAAGGCAAGTCTTTTCGCTTATCATTCCAATGCTGAATAAAATCAAAAACATCTTTTAAGTCTTTGCATTTTTTGATATAAGGAGGGATATTAAATCCCCATTCTTTTGCTTTTAGTAAGTTGTCAAAATGAAAATCTGTTGGTAAATTTTCTCCGGCAATAAAGTATAGAAAACATTCTAATTTTCTTTTTGCAACCTCAGCAGGATTTAGCAATTTCAATGTTCCCGAAGCTGCATTACGCGGATTAGCAAAAGGAGTTTCGCCTTCAGCCTCTCGTTCTTTATTTAACATTTCAAAAACTTCGCGTGGCATAAAAATTTCTCCCCGAATATCAAATTCAGAAGAAAATCCTGAACCTGATAATTGCAAAGGAATAGTTTTAATTGTTTTCACGTTTGCCGTAACATCATCGCCTTTTGAACCATCGCCACGGGTAACAGCACGCAGAAGTTTTCCATTTTCATACGTCAGACTTATAGAAGTACCGTCGTATTTTAATTCCGCAACGTATTCAAAATCATTTCCAATAATTTTTCTTACACGCTCATCAAATTCATGAAGCTCTTCCTGTGAATACGTATTGCCAAGCGACATCATGGGATATTTGTGTTCAACCTGCTGAAATTCTTTGGTAATATCATTACCTACTCTTTGCGTTGGAGAATGTTCATCCGCAAATTCAGGATATTTTTTTTCAAGTGCAAGAAGATCGCTCAACAGCATGTCAAACTCAAAATCTGAAATCTCCGGCTTTGACAACACATAATAATTATTATTGTGTCTTGCTATTTCGAATTTTAAAAATTCTATTCGTTTTTTTATATTGTCTTTATTTTCCATTCCATTTTTCTTGCTTATGGTCAAAGATAAAAAAAATATTTAGATAATGTTTCTCTCATTTCCCCCACTTATATTCCCTCCTGAATACAGGAATCCATCGCTTTTGCTTTTCAATCCAGATTTTTTCTGTTTCATGAAGCAGTTTCAAATATGAGTTATAGAGATAAAATATACTTCTATTATTTTGCCATGCACTATCAGTATCCAAAAATTTTTGATTAATTTTTTCAATTATCAAACCAAAATTATTGTACACAAAAGTGTCTCTGGAAATTGCTTTCCATGAAAAAAAATCCTGATTCCATTCAAAACGTTTGCTCTCAACAATAAATTTTTCCTGATTATAACTATATTCGATTTTCTCTTTATTCCGACCAAACGTACTGAGTGTTTCAGCCTTTTTTGTTGAATCTTCATTATACACAATCGTTTTTTTTAAAGGAGGGTCAGCCGGACCTGAACAGGTATTTTCCCATTCTATTTCTTTAAGGAAAGAAAGTGAATCATAGGTACGAGTTTCAGTTGCGCAAACGACAAAAGTTTTTTTATTGAACTTTGAGGTAATGCAACGTTTCGTTTTTCCAAGACTATCGTACTCATAATTATTAATACAACTGGCTAACCAGGCTTTTTTCTCGCTTACATCATAAATTTTTTCTTCAGTCAGAAGTTTCTTTCGATAAGTAAAAACCGTCTTTTTTGAATTTAATAATTTACCGGTTTTATAGCTTCTGTTTTTATAAAAACTTTCTATCAGTTGTTTTGTTTTATTATATTTATGAATCGTTTGAGATTGCGCAACCCATTGTTTGTTCTCGCTATTCCACGATTTAAAAAATTCTTTTTTCAGTTTGCCCTTTTTATCGTGAACAAAAGATAATTTGCCTTTGGTATTCCATCTGTTATTGATTGTGTCAAAACCATATTCAATAAAATTTATACATCCTTTCAAATAATGCGGATGCACCTGACATGCTCCCTGTAGCGTGAGAAATAACAAGAAAATAAATATTATTTTTTTTGAGGGTGTCATAACTATAGTAAGATGTGAAACATCTTCCCTTATTTCAATCATGCGCAACATGATTCATTTTTATATCAAAATCCTCAGCAGGTATTTCTTCAAAAAACTGAAAATCGAAACAAACACCGACCTTGAATGCATTTGAGGGAGACAGAAGCCGGTCGTAATACCCCCTACCCCTTCCCATGCGGTTATTGTTTTTATCAAACGCAACTCCGGGAACAATAATGAGATCAATTTTTTCTGAATTTTTATATTCTTCACTTGAAGGCTCTCCAATACGATGACTTTCTCCTTCTATCATATTTTCAATTCCTGTAAATTGTTTCAGCAATAAATTATTTCCGGAAACCGAAGGAAGGATAATTGTTTTGTGAGTATGCCATTTCAGAATAAAATCATGGGTTTGTACTTCATCCGGCAAAGACCAGTACAGCATAATTACATCAGCATTTTTAAAAACATCCATTGTTTCTATTTGCTGAAAAATCAAATTTGACTTTTGCGCTTTATATTCAGTTGTATATAGTTTCTTTATTTCACGGATTTGATTTCTGAGTACATTTTTTTGTTCATGAATAGTCATTTTTCTAAATTTAAAAACTTTGTAAGCTAAGGTTATTTTTAACTAATGTTTCGGACTTCATATTTGTTTAATAATGAATGATATGCAGTTAGAAAATATTTCCATTTTGCGTTGTTTTCCTATTTTAATCATCAGAATATTAATGCGTTTCATTACTGTTTCCTGT
>Ga0209417_1001860_pt1 | contig 36588 bp, 33 predicted proteins | sample RifGroF2_FD_184002 | JGI IMG/M metagenome (GOLD analysis project Ga0209417, IMG submission 184002) | Groundwater microbial communities from Rifle, Colorado, USA - Groundwater F2 (SPAdes) (version 2) | ecosystem: Environmental > Aquatic > Deep subsurface > Groundwater | place: Rifle, Colorado... | reverse complement strand
TGTCAAAGACTTCAAATTCGATGAAACTATCGACAGCATAACCGTAACCGTAACAGACCACTGCGACACCTTATCAATTGAGAATTCTTCGTTATCAATTATCAATTATCAATTATCAATTTATCCTAACCCTGCTAATGATAGGTTATATATAAAAACAACAAGCAAAAGACCAAATATTTTTGTAGAAATCTCCAATATCTACGGACAATTAATTCTCCATTCTCAATTCTCCATTCTCAATTCAATTGCCACATTAAACATTAATCATTTAGACAGTGGCATTTATTTTATTAAGATTAAAAATCAAACATTTAAATTTGTTAAATTATAACGTAGGGGCGTATTGAATACGCCCTTTGTAAGCATACAATCCAAATCCCAAAGTGGCACAAATGCGAGCACCTTTAAATTATTGTTAAAAAAAACGTTCAAAAACGGTCATACTATTTCAGGCATTCACATTGCAAAAAAATAATACTTTTATAAAGAAATATAAAAAAAATAATAATTAAAAAAAATTAATAGTATCTTTGCTTTTTAAATTAAATTAACATTTTAGAAAATAATAATTAAAAAAAAGGAATCGTATGATTATTATACCAGTCAAAGAAGGCGAGAATATTGATAAAGCTTTGAAAAAACTTAAAAGAAAATTCGAAAAAACAGGCGTTGTTAAAGAATTAAGAGAAAGACAAAAATTTACAAAACCATCTGTTATTAGAAGACATGAATTGTTAAAAGCAATATACATAAAGAAATTACAAGACAGCATGGTTTCTATGTAAAACAACATTATTTTAATGATTGTTGATAATTTTTTACAATATTTATTAGTTGAAAAACGTTATTCTATAAATACTATTGATGCATATAGAAATGACTTAATGCAATTTGTTAAATATTCTGAAATACAATACAATTTAAACAATATTAATGAAGCTAATCACCTTATTATTAGAAGTTGGTTAGCTTCATTGATAGAAAAAGGGGAGTATGCTACAACTGTAAAAAGAAAAATATCGTCATTAAAAACTTTTTTTAAGTATTTGTTGAAAAATAAAATGATAGACATAAACCCAATGGTTAAAATAATATCGCCTAAAGCTCCTAAAAGACTTACTTCTTTTTTAGAACAAGAGGCTACTTATAACCTATTTGAAAATGTCCATTTTGCTGATGATTTCTTTGGCGTAAGAGACTTAATGATTCTTGAATTGTTCTATGTCACTGGTATGCGGGTATCTGAATTATGTAATATAAAAGATCGAGATATTGATTTTGACGCATTAAACATAAAGCTACTAGGTAAAAGAAATAAAGAAAGAATAGTGCCTCTTAGCAAAAGAATGGTTGATATATTACAAAATTATAGAAACATTAGAAACATGAATTTTGATAATAATAATGAATATTTGGTCGTAAATAAAAAAGGAGAAAATGTCAATAGAACTGATGTCTATAAAATTGTAAGAAAATACCTGACTCTAATAACAACTTTAAAGAAAAAAAGTCCACATGTTCTTAGGCATACTTTCGCTACTCACATGCTCAATAATGGTTCTGATATTAATGCTATAAAAGAAATACTCGGGCATACTAGCCTTGCCGCTACTCAAATATATACTCACAATACAATTGAAAATTTAAAAAAAGTCTATAAAAAGGCACATCCAAAAGCCTAATTTAATATTATAAAATATATAAGGAGAATAAATTATGAATATAAAAATTAATGCAGTTGATTTTTCAACAGATAAAAAACTGGAAGAATTTATTAATGAAAAACTTAATAAATTATGGAGTATGTATGATGGAATTATTGGCGCTGAAGTAATTTTAAAATTAGAAAATACATCTAATGATGAAAATAAAATAGTTGAAGTACTTCTTATTATTAAAGGAAGTGATTTGTTTTCTAAAAAACAAGCAAAAACTTTTGAAGAAGGAATTGTTCAATGTGTGGACGCTTTAAAGGTACAATTGAAGAAGTATAAGGATAAAATAAGAAATAAATAATTTTTTTTTAATTGTAAATATTTGATTAGTAATATTAATCAAAAAAAACAAAAAAATATTTAAAAAAAAATTTGGTAGTAAATAAACTATTTATACCTTTGCAAACTCTTTTGAGAAATGTTCTTTGATTTTTTTTTAATATTTTTTTTTGCCGATGTAGCTCAGTTGGCCAGAGCAGCTGATTTGTAATCAGCTGGTCGGGGGTTCGAATCCCTCCATCGGCTCATCATTAAAAAATAGTAAAAAGTTTGGGGGGATACCAGAGCGGTCAAATGGGACAGACTGTAAATCTGTTGGCGATGCCTTCGGAGGTTCGAATCCTCCTCCCCCCACACAAAATAATGCGGAAATAGCTCATTTGGTAGAGCGACAGCCTTCCAAGCTGTAGGTGGCCGGTTCGAGCCCGGTTTTCCGCTCATAGTGCCGATGTAGCTCAGTTGGTAGAGCGCGTCCTTGGTAAGGACGAGGTAACGGGTTCAAATCCCGTCATTGGCTCTAACAGAGGATTTTTTTAGTAACTTATTGTTTTAAGTTGCTTAATTTTTTTGTATATAAATATTAGATGTATTATTAATTATTAATTTGAGAGAATTTTAAAATGGCAAAAGAAAAATTTGAACGTTCCAAACCTCACGTGAATATTGGAACAATTGGTCATGTTGACCACGGTAAAACAACATTAACTGCTGCAATCACCCTTAATCTTTCAAAACTTGGGGGAGCAGAATTCCGTTCATTTGACTCAATAGATAATGCTCCTGAAGAAAAAGAAAGAGGTATTACTATTAACACAGCTCACGTGGAGTATCAAACGGTAAATAGACATTACGCACATATCGACTGTCCAGGACATGCTGACTATGTTAAAAACATGGTAACAGGTGCTGCTCAAATGGATGGAGCTATATTAGTCGTTGCAGCTACTGATGGACCTATGCCTCAAACTAGAGAACATATCCTTTTAGCTTACCAAGTTGGAGTACCTACAATGGTAGTATTTATGAATAAATGCGACATGGTTGACGACCCAGAATTACTTGATTTAGTTGAAATGGAAATAAGAGACTTATTAAGTTTCTATAAATTCGATGGAGAAAATACTCCTATTATTAGAGGTTCCGCTCTTGGTGGTTTGAATGAAGATCCTAAATGGGTAGAAAAAATTATAGAGTTAATGCAAGCTTGTGATGACTTTATTCCATTACCTGTTAGAGATATTGACAAACCTTTTATTATGCCTGTGGAAGATGTATTCTCTATTACTGGTAGAGGTACAGTTGCTACTGGAAAAATTGAAAGAGGTGTTATTAACAGTGGAGAGCAAGTTGATATTATTGGATTAGATGCTGAAAAATTAAAATCAGTTGTAACTGGTGTTGAAATGTTTAGAAAAATATTAGACAGAGGTGAAGCTGGTGATAACGTTGGTTTATTATTGAGAGGTATTGATAAAGATCAAATCAGACGTGGAATGGTTATTGCAAAACCAGGTTCTATTACTCCTCATACTAAATTTAAAGCTGAAGTATATATCTTGAAAAAAGAAGAAGGTGGACGTCATACTCCATTCCATAACAGATATAGACCTCAATTTTATTTCAGAACAACTGATGTTACTGGAGAAATTTTCTTACCTGAAGGTGTAGAAATGATTATGCCAGGTGATAATATTAGTATTGAAGTAAATCTAATTTCTCCTATTGCTATGGATAAAGGATTACGATTTGCTATAAGAGAAGGTGGACGTACAGTTGGAGCTGGACAGGTTACTGATATTATTGAATAATTTATATAAATGAAAAAGATAAACATTTACTTCGGTTAAGTGTTTATCTTTTTTACGGGTGTAGCTCAGCTGGTAGAGTAGTGGTCTCCAAAACCATTGGCCGTGAGTTCGAATCTTACCACCCGTGCAAATTAATAAAAATATGTTAGAAAACACTAAATTATATATAAAAGAATCTTATGACGAACTGAAAAATAAGGTTACTTGGCCAACGTGGAATGAATTACAAGAAAGTGCAATCGTTGTTTCAATTGCTACAATCATAATTACATTTATAATTTTCATAATGGATATTTCTTTTGAAAATTTAATGAAACTAATATATAATTTTTTTTAATTTTACTTTCAGTAACTTATAAGATATGGGTGATTTAGAAAAATTTTGGTATGTAATAAAAGTTATAAGCGGTAGCGAGAAGAAAATAAAGCTGTATATTGAAAATGAAATTAAGAAAAATGGGGTATCGCATTTGATTAATCAATTGCTAATACCAACAGAAAAAGTTTATCAAATACGTAAAGGAAAAAAAATTAGTAAAGAACGAAATTTTTTTCCTGGATATATTCTAATCGAAGCTTCGCTGATCGGAGAACTCCCTCACATAATAAAAAATGTTACAGGTGTTCTTGGCTTCCTCGGTCAGAAAGATGGACCCGTACCTCTTAGGGCAAACGAAGTGAATAGAATACTTGGTAAAGTGGACGAACTCGCAGAAGCCAATGAAGAAATGGTAGAACCATTTATTGTTGGAGAATCTGTAACCGTTATTGACGGACCTTTTAAAAATTTTAATGGAATAATTGAAGAAATTAATGAAGAAAAGAAAAAACTGAAAGTTATTGTTAAAATTTTTGGAAGGAAAACTCCTCTCGAATTAAGTTATACGCAAGTACAGAAAGAAAACTAAAAAAAAAAATTTAAAAGAAAATGGCTAAAGAAATTGTAGCAATGATAAAATTGCAAATAAAGGGCGGAGTAGCAAATCCATCACCACCAATAGGACCTGCTTTAGGTTCTAAAGGTGTTAATATAATGGATTTTTGTAAACAGTTTAATGCCAGAACACAAGACAGTGCAGGAAAATTATTACCTGTAATTATTTCAGTTTACAAAGACAAATCTTTTGATTTTATAATTAAAAGACCTCCTGTTGCTGTTCAATTACTCGAAACTGTTAAGCTAAAGTCTGGGTCTAAAGAACCTAATCGTAATAAAGTAGCTTCTGTTACATGGGATCAAGTAAAAAGTATTGCAGAAGATAAAAAAGTAGATATGAACGCTTTTACTATGGAATCTGCTATGAAAATGATTGCTGGTACTGCCAGAAGTATGGGAATTACTGTTAAAGGTGATAATCCTTTTGAAAAATAATAATTTATTTATATTTTTTTTGAAATGACAAAATTGACAAAAAATAGAAAAATGGTTGATGCAAAATATGATAAAAATTTAACATATTCTTTGCAAGATGCTATTAAAATTTTAAAGGATGTTACTACTACAAAATTTGATGCTTCATTTGACATTGATGTTAGGTTAGGTGTAGATCCTCGAAAAGCTAATCAAATGGTTAGAGGTATCGTAACATTACCTCATGGAACTGGAAAAGAAGTTCGTGTATTAGTATTATGTTCTCCTGAAAAAGAAGCTGAAGCTAAAGAAGCTGGCGCTGATTTCGTAGGATTAGATGAATACGTTGATAAAATTAAAGCAGGATGGACTGATGTTGATGTTATTATAACAACACCTAATGTAATGGGCAAAGTTGGTGCACTTGGTAAAATTTTAGGACCAAGAGGATTAATGCCTAACCCAAAAACAGGAACAGTTACAATGGAAGTGGGTAAAGCTGTTAACGAAGTAAAAGCTGGTAAAATAGATTTTAAAGTTGACAAATATGGCATTATTCATTCTTCTGTTGGTAAAGTATCTTTTGAAGGTGATAAAATTTATGAAAATGCTAAAGAATTTTTTCAAACAATCATAAAACTAAAACCTTCTTCTGCTAAAGGAACTTATGTTAAAAGCGTATACGTGTCTTCTACTATGAGTCCAAGTGTGAAAGTTGAACCAAAATCATTTACGACATAATAAAATTAATGATATGAATAAGCAAGAAAAGACACAATTTATTGATGATTTGGTTGTTAAAATAAAAGACAATAACCATTTTTATATCACTGATATATCTGATTTGAATGTAGAAGATACTTACAAATTAAGAAAATTATGCTTTGATAGAAAAGTAAAGCTGGAAGTAGTAAAAAATACTTTATTAAAAAAAGCTTTATTAAATATTGATGGAGATGAACAAAATTTTAACACTTTGTATGAAATCCTTAATGGCCCTACATCAATAATGTTTTGTGAAAATGCTAATGATGCAGCTAAAGTGATTCAAGAATTTAGAAAAAAGAAAGATCGACCAATCTTAAAAGCTGCTTTCGTTGAACAATCATGTTATATTGGTGATGACCAACTTGAGGCATTAGTAAATCTGAAATCTAAAAACGAATTAATAGGTGATGTTATTTTAATGTTACAATCTCCTGCTAAAAACGTTATTTCTGCATTACAATCCGGTTCTAATAAACTTGCCGGAATAGTAAAAACTCTTTCTGAAAAGTAAAGTTTAATAGTAAAATTGTATATATAATAGTTAAATAAATAAAAACGTTTGAAAAATGGCTGATTTAAAAATATTTGCTGAGCAGTTAGTAAATTTAACAGTAAAAGAAGTTAATGAACTAGCAAAAATCCTAAAAGATGAATATGGTATCGAACCTGCTGCTACTCCTGTAGTAGCTATGGGTGCTGTTAGTGGTGGTGACACTGCTGTGGTTGAACAAACTGAATTTGATGTAATTCTAAAATCTGCAGGTCAAGCTAAACTTGGCGTTGTAAAACTTGTAAAAGAATTAACAAGCTTAGGTTTAAAAGAATCTAAAGATTTAGTTGATGCAGCTCCTAAAGCAATAAAAGAAGGTATTACAAAAGCAGAAGCAGAAGCAATAAAAGCTCAATTAGAAGAAGCAGGAGCTGAAGTTGAAATTAAGTAATTCTTTTACTTTTCTATAAATTAAAATAAATTTAGATGTCATTTACAAAAAATGACGTCTAAATTTATTTATGTTTACTGTTGTCTAATATTCCTTCTTATATGTTAAAAATAAAATTTAGTTGTAATATAATTAAAAAATAGTTTTAAATTGAGCAACGTTAAATCAGAAAAAACTAATAAACATAGAATTAGTTTTTCAAAAACTAAGATTCAGTATGATTATCCTGATTTCTTAGATATACAGTTAAAATCATTTCAAGAATTTTTTCAACTTGATACAAATACGGAAAATCGAAAAAATGAAGGTTTGTTTAAGGTCTTTAGCGAAAATTTTCCAATATCAGATGCCCGAAATAATTTTGTTCTTGAATTTTTGGATTATTTTGTTGACCCTCCTAGGTATGCAATAGAAGAATGCTTAGAAAGAGGATTATCTTACAGCGTGCCTTTAAAAGCAAAGCTGAAATTATATTGTACAGATGATGAACATGAAGATTTTGAAACAAAAATCCAAGATGTTTACTTAGGAATGATTCCATACATGACTCCAAAAGGTACATTTATTATAAATGGTTCTGAAAGAGTAATTGTTTCGCGATCTCCTGGTGTATTCTTTGGACAAACTAGACATACAAATGGAACACAATTGTATTCAGCTAGAATAATCCCTTTTAGAGGAGCATGGGTTGAGTTTGCTACAGATATAAGCAATGTAATGTATGCTTATATTGATAGAAAAAAGAAACTACCTGTAACAACTTTACTTAGAGCTATTGGATTCCAAACCGATAAAGAAATATTAGAAATATTTAACTTAGCCGAAGAAATAAAAGTAAATAAATCTAATTTAAAAAAAGTTATAGCTCGAAAACTAGCTGCTCGAGTTGTTAAAACATGGGTAGAAGATTTTGTTGATGAAGATACCGGTGAAGTTGTATCTATTGAAAGAACTGAAATCGTACTAGAAAGAGAAACTGAATTAACAAACGAAAATATAGATTTAATAATTGATTCAGGAGTTAAAAGTATATTAATACATAATGAAGCTGTTGTTCAAACAGATTATGCTATAATATTTAATACTTTTCAAAAAGACCCAGCAAATTCAGAAAAAGAAGCAGTAGAGTTTATTTATAGATTACTAAGAAATGCAGATCCTCCTGATGAAGAAACTGCTAGAGGCGTTATTGATAAACTATTTTTCTCTGATAAAAGATATGATTTAGGCGAGGTTGGTAGATATAGAATAAATAAGAAGTTGAATATCAATACTTCAATGGATACTAGAGTTTTAACCAAAGAAGATATTGTATTAATAATAAAACATTTAATAGAATTAGTAAACTCTAAAGCTATTGTAGATGATATTGACCACTTAAGCAATCGACGTGTAAGAACAGTTGGTGAACAATTATATGGTCAATTTGGCGTTGGTTTAGCTAGAATGTCTAGAACTATTAGAGAAAGAATGAATGTTAGAGATAACGAGGTGTTCTCTCCTACAGATTTGATTAATGCCAAAACATTATCTTCTGTTATTAATTCATTCTTTGGCACAAATGCTCTTTCGCAATTTATGGATCAAACAAATCCATTAGCAGAAATTACTCATAAAAGACGTTTGTCTGCACTTGGACCTGGTGGTTTGTCAAGAGAAAGAGCTGGATTTGAAGTGCGTGACGTTCACTATACTCACTATGGACGATTATGTCCTATCGAAACTCCTGAAGGCCCAAACATCGGTTTAATTTCTTCTTTATGTGTTTTTGCAAAAATTAATGAACTAGGGTTTATTGAAACGCCTTACCGAAAAGTTGAAAATGGATGCATTGATTTAAAAAATGATGTAGTTTATTTTAGTGCCGAAGAAGACGAAACCAAAATTATTGCTCAAGCTAGAGAAGATTTTGATGATAAAGGAAAATTTACAAATAGTAAAATTAAAGCTAGAATTGAAGCTGATTACTTAGTAGTAGAACCTAGTAAAATAGAACTTATTGACGTTGCCCCAAATCAAATTTCATCTATCGCGGCATCTTTAATCCCTTTTCTTGAACATGATGATGCAAACAGAGCTTTGATGGGATCGAATATGATGAGACAATCTGTCCCTTTAATCAGACCTGAAGCTCCTTATGTTGGAACTGGAATTGAAAAAGTTGTAGCCAGAGATTCTAGAGTGTTAATAAATGCTGAAGGTGATGGTATCGTTGAAGCTGTTGATTCTAGAGAGATTGTTATAAAATACGATAGAACTGAAAATGATCGACTAATAAACTTTGATGACGAAATAAAAACATACAAATTAATAAAATTTACAAAAACAAACCAAAATACTTGCATAAACCTTAAACCTATAGTTAGAAAAGGCGACAGAGTATCTAAAGGACAGGTTTTGTGTGAAGGATATGCAACGCAAAATGGAGAATTAGCATTAGGACGAAACCTTAAAGTAGCTTTTATGCCATGGAAAGGTTATAATTTTGAGGATGCTATTGTTATCTCTGAAAGAGTTGTTAAAGAAGATTTATTTACATCTTTACATATTGAAGAATTTGTTCTCGAAGTTAGGGATACTAAAAGAGGTTTAGAAGAATTAACTGCAGACATTCCTAATGTTAGTGAAGAGGCTACAAAAAATCTTGATAATAATGGAATGATTCGCGTTGGTGCAGAAGTTGTCCCTGGCGATATATTGATAGGTAAAATAACACCAAAAGGAGAAACAGATCCAACTCCTGAAGAAAAATTGCTAAGAGCTATTTTTGGAGATAAAGCTGGAGACGTAAAAGATGCTTCTTTAAAAGTACCACCTTCTGTAATGGGTGTTGTAATTGATAAAAAACTTTTCAATAGAGCGGTAAAGGATAAAAAAGCTAAATTAAAAGAAAAAGATATTATATTTAAAATAGAAGAAGATTTAGAAAAAAATCTAAGTGAATTAAAATCTAATTTAATAGATAAATTACTAATACTTGTAAACAGTAAAATATCTAATGGTGTTAATAATAATTATAAAGAAGTTATTATTCCAAAAGGTGTTAAATTTACTCAAAAAATATTAATATCTGTTGATTATACTAATATTAATCCTAATAAATGGACTACGGATAAAGAAAAGAATGATTTAATTAAAAGATTAATTCATAATTATACCGTTAAATATAAGGAAATATTAGGTGGATATAATAGAAAAAAATTCAACCTAACTGTTGGAGATGAACTCCCTAGCGGAATAGTTCAAATGGCAAAAGTATATGTTTGCTAAAAACGTAAGCTAAAAGTTGGTGATAAAATGGCTGGACGACATGGAAATAAAGGTATAGTTGCTAAAATCGTTAGAGCTGAAGACATGCCTTTCCTTGAAGATGGAACTCCTGTCGATATAGTATTAAACCCTCTTGGCGTACCTTCTCGTATGAACCTTGGTCAAATATATGAATCAATTCTTGCATGGGCAGGAATGGAGTTGGGCTTAAAATTTGCTACTCCAATATTTGATGGAGCAACTCCTGAAGAAATAAATGCTTATGTAACAAAAGCAGGATTACCTGAATATGGAAGAACTTATTTGTATGATGGTTGTACAGGAAAAAAATTCGAACAACCAGCTACTGTTGGTGTGATTTATATGATGAAATTAGGACACATGGTTGATGATAAAATGCATGCAAGATCAATTGGACCTTATTCTTTAATAACTCAACAACCTTTAGGTGGTAAAGCTCAGTTCGGAGGTCAAAGATTTGGAGAAATGGAAGTTTGGGCATTAGAAGCTTTTGGTGCTGCAAATATTCTTCAAGAAATACTTACGTTCAAATCGGATGATGTTACAGGTAGAGCAAAAGCTTACGAGGCTATTGTGAAAGGTGAAAATTTACCTCCTGCCGGTGTTCCTGAATCCTTTAAAGTACTAATACATGAACTAAGAGGACTTGGTTTAAATATAACATTTGATTAAAATTTCAAAAATTTAATATTGAAAATTTAATATGATTCAAAAAAAAGATTTTAACGTTAAAAGTAATTTTTCTAAAGTTACAATAAATTTGTCTTCTCCTGAAATGATTTTAGAACGTTCAAGTGGAGAAGTTTTAAAACCTGAAACAATAAATTATAGAACATACAAACCAGAAAGAGATGGATTGTTTTGTGAAAGAATTTTTGGACCAGTAAAAGACTGGGAATGCCATTGTGGAAAATATAAGCGTATAAGATACAAAGGTATTGTTTGTGATAGGTGCGGAGTTGAAGTTACTGAAAAAAAGGTAAGAAGAGAAAGAATGGGACACATAGAATTGAGAGTCCCTGTTGCTCATATTTGGTTTTTCAGAACATTGCCAAGCAAAATTGGAGCTTTATTAGGATTTGCTTCTAAGAAATTAGATATGGTTATTTATTATGAAAAATATGTAGTAATAAATCCAGGAATAAAAAAAGATGATGGAATTACAATGGGTGATTTCCTTAGTGAAGATGAGTATTATAAAATAATCGAATCTTTACCAAGAGAAAATAGTTTACTTGAAGATGATGACCCTAATAAATTTATTGCAAAAATGGGTGGGGAGGCTTTATATGAATTACTTTCAAGAATTAATTTAGATGAATTATCTTATGATTTAAGATTTAAAGCCAACAAAGAAACTTCTCAACAAAGAAAAAACGAAGCATTAAAACGACTTCAAGTAGTTGAAGCTTTTAGAGATGCTAATTTAAGAGTAGAAAACAGACCTGAATGGATGATTGTTAAAGTTGTACCTGTTATACCTCCCGAATTAAGACCTCTTGTTCCTCTAGATGGAGGCAGATTTGCTACATCTGATTTGAATGACTTATATCGTAGAGTAATTATCAGAAACAACAGACTAAAAAGACTTCTTGACATTAAAGCTCCTGAAGTAATTTTAAGAAATGAAAAAAGAATGTTGCAAGAAGCTGTGGATTCTTTATTTGATAATTCAAGAAAGGTTAGTGCCGTAAAAACTGACTCTAACAGACCTCTAAAATCATTAAGTGATAGCTTAAAGGGAAAGCAAGGACGTTTCCGTCAAAACTTATTAGGAAAAAGAGTTGACTACTCGGCACGCTCTGTTATTATTGTTGGACCTGAATTAAAAATGCACGAATGTGGTTTACCTAAAGATATGGCGGCTGAATTAAACCTTTTATTATTAGAAAACTATTAGAAAGAGGTATTGTAAAAACAGTTAAATCTGCAAAAAAAATAGTTGATAGAAAAGATTCTGTAGTATGGGATATTTTAGAAAATGTTTTAAAAGGGCATCCTGTAATGCTAAATAGAGCTCCAACTCTTCACAGACTTGGTATTCAAGCTTTTCAGCCTAAACTTATTGAAGGTAAAGCTATTCAATTACATCCTTTAGTTTGTACTGCATTTAACGCTGACTTTGATGGTGACCAGATGGCTGTTCATTTACCTTTAGGTAATAATGCTATACTTGAAACTCAATTATTAATGCTTGCTTCTCATAATATATTAAATCCTGCAAATGGAGCTCCAATAACCGTTCCTTCTCAGGACATGGTATTAGGATTATATTACATGACTAAGGAGAGAAAAAGTACTCCCGAAGAAAAAATAAAAGGGGAAGGAATATCTTTTTACTCTTCTGAAGAAGTAATTATTGCTTATAATGAAGGTCGAATAAACTTAAATGCTTCAATAAAAGTTAGAGTACCTATTAAGGAAAATAAACAAATTGTAACAAAGCTTATTAAAACTACCGTAGGTAGAGTATTATTTAATGAAGTTGTTCCGAAAACTTATGGATATATTAATGAAGTTTTAACTAAAAAATCATTAAGAGATATTATTGGTGATATTTTAAAAGAAACATCTGTAGATCAAGCTGCAGACTTCCTTGATAATATTAAAAACTTAGGATTTAAAATGGCTTTTGAGGGGGGACTTTCTTTTAACTTACAAGATTTAAAAATACCAGAGGTTAAAACATCTCTTATTAAAGATTCGCATGCAAAAGTTGACGAAATAATGTCTAACTACAACATGGGATTTATTACTAATAATGAGCGAAAAAACCAAATAATTGATGTTTGGACAAACACTAATGCGAAACTGACTCATACTGTTATTAATGAAATAACTAGTGACAGACAAGGTTTCAATCCTGTATTTATGATGCTTGATTCTGGGGCGAGAGGTTCTAAAGAACAGATTAGACAGCTTTGTGGAATGAGAGGATTGATGGCTAAACCTCAAAAATCAGGCTCTTCTGGAGATGAAATTATTGAAAACCCTATTTTGTCTAACTTTAAAGAAGGTTTATCTGTTCACGAATACTTTGTCTCTACTCACGGTGCAAGAAAAGGTTTAGCAGATACTGCTTTAAAAACTGCTGATGCTGGATATTTAACAAGAAGATTAGTTGATGTTGCTCAGGATGTCATAATATCTGAAGAAGATTGTGGAACACTTAGAGGAATAACAATTTCTGCATTAAAGAAAAATGAAGATATCGTAGAAAAATTATATGATAGAATTTTAGGACGTGTTACTCTTCATGATGTTTACAATCCTTTAACTGGAGATATTATTGCATATGCAGGTGAGGAATTAACAGAAGAATTGTGCAAGCAAATAGAAAATTCTCCAATAGAAGAAGTTGAAATACGTTCAGTATTAACTTGTGAATCTAAAAAAGGTGTATGTGCTAGATGTTATGGTCGTAATTTAGCAACAGGACGAATGGTTGATAAAGGAGAGGCGGTTGGAGTTATTGCAGCTCAATCAATTGGTGAGCCTGGAACTCAGCTTACTTTAAGAACATTCCACGTTGGGGGAACTGCTTCTAATACTGCAATAGTATCTGAAACTTCTGCAAAATATGATGGAATAATTCAAATAGATGAATTAAGAACAGTTAAATATAAAAATAAAGAAGCAGGCAATACTTATGACATTGTTATTGGGCGTTCTGCTGAAATGAGAATTATTGATGCAAATACTAAGCATATATTAACAACTGGTCATATTCCTTATGGTTCTAAATTATATTTTAAAGATGGTGATGCTATAAAAAGAAATGATCTTATTTGTGAATGGGATCCTTACAATGCAGTTATTATTTCCGAACACCCTGGTAAAGTTAAATTTGAAAATATAATAGAAGGTGTTACATTTAAAGTTGAATCTGATGACCAAAGAGGTTACTTTGAAAAAGTAATTATCGAAAGTAGAGATAAAACGAAAAACCCTTCTATAAAAATAGTTTCATCAACAGACGAAGTTATTAAAATTTACGATATTCCTGTTGGATCTCATATTTTTGCTAATGATGGTGATAAATTATTAGCTGGAGATATATTAGTTAAAATTCCTCGTTCTATAGGAAAATCAGGAGATATAACGGGCGGTTTACCTCGTGTAACCGAATTATTTGAAGCTCGCAATCCTTCCGATCCAGCTGTAGTTAGTGAAATGGATGGAGTTGTTAGATATGGAAAAATAAAAAGAGGTAATAGAGAGATTATTGTTCAAGCAAAAACAGGAGAAGAAAAAACTTATTTAATTCCTTTGTCAAAGCAAATTTTAGCACAAGAAAATGACTATGTTAAAGCTGGTGTACCATTGTCTGACGGAGCTATAACTCCTTCTGATATATTATCAATAAAAGGTCCAACCAAAGTACAAGAATATATAGTTAATGAAGTTCAAGAAGTATATCGTTTACAAGGCGTAAAAATAAACGATAAGCATTATGAGGTTATTGTTAGGCAGATGATGAAAAAAGTTGAAGTACAAGACCCTGGTGATACTAAATTCTTGGAAGGGGAAGTGGTTAGTAAGTTTGAATTTATGGATGAAAATGATAACTTGTTTGGAAAAAAACTTGTTGAAGATCCTGGAAATTCTGAATTAAAGGCTGGTCAAATAATTTCCGCAAGAAAATTAAGAGATGAAAATTCTTTATTAAAAAGAAATGCAAAGAAACTTATAGTAGCAATTGATGCTCTTCCTGCAACATCAAAACAAGTTTTACAAGGAATAACAAAGGCTTCTTTGCACACAAAAAGTTTCTTGTCTGCAGCATCTTTCCAAGAAACAACAAAAGTTCTGAGTGAAGCTTCGATTGCAGGAAAAGAAGACTACTTATTAGGTTTGAAAGAAAATGTATTGGTTGGTCATTTAATACCAGCAGGTACAGGTCTTAGAGAATATGATGATGTAGTTGTTGGTTCCATGGATGAATATCAAGCTCTTCTTGAATCAAAAGCAGAAATAAACTCAAAAAAGAAAGTATTAACTTAAAATTTTTAAATAATGAATAATGATAATAATCCAAATAATGAAGGGCAAATAAATATTGAATTATCTGAAGAAGTAGCAGAAGGTATTTATTCTAATTTAGCAATAATAACACATTCTTCTTCTGAATTTGTTATAGATTTTGTTAGAATTATGCCTGGTGTTCCTAAAGCTAAAGTAAAATCAAGAATTGTACTAACGCCTGAACATGCTAAACGATTATTATTAGCCTTAAAGGAAAATATTTCTAAATTTGAAGCTAACGCTGGGAATATAAAAGTTGATGAAGTAAACCCTATGAATTTAAATTTTGGGGGGCAAATTCCTCAAGCATAAGCCGTAATTTAAAAAATACTTAAACCTGTCAATATTGCTATACAACCTTTATTGACAGGTTTTTTTTATTCATCTAATTTTTAGATGATAACATTTTCTTCATCAGAAAAAGAATAATAATTACTGTCGCTTATTATTATATGGTCCAATAACCTCATATCTAAAAGTAGTGCCGCATCTTTAATTTTTTGAGTTACTTGTATATCCATTTTACTTGGAATAACATTTCCTGATGGATGATTATGGCAAACTACTATTGATACAGCTGAATTAAGTATTGCTTCCTTTAGTATTTTTCTGATATCTACAGTTGTACTATTTATTCCTCCTGCACATATTTTTGATGATTTTATTATTTTATTTGAGGTATCAAGGTATATTGCCCAAAACTGTTCATATATCTCACCACATAACTTAGGATGCATATATTTATAAATATCTCTACTTGATTGTAATTGTGTTTTTTCTTCTATTTCTTCTTCATTTCTTCGTCTTGCTATTTCAAGTGCGGCGATTATAGATATAGCCTTTGCTTCTCCTATTCCATCAAAGCGTTTTAATTCTTCAATGGTGTATTTTGCTAAATTATTTAATTTGGATTGAACTTCAGAGAGTATTTCTTTAGATAAATCTACTGCATTTTTATTTCTGTTCCCACTACCTATTATTATTGCTATAAGCTCAGTTTTACTTAATCCTTCTACTCCAATCCGTAATAACTTTTCACGTGGGCGATCATCTTCACTCCAGTCTTTTATATTTAATTTTTTATTATCCTTCATTAATCTTAAATTTACATAAATTTATAATAAAATGTAAATATAATATAATTTTGATAATGAACTGTAATTTTATGTTAATTTAAGTTCTGCAAATTTACTTTATCAATAAATATCTCTTTCATGGATGGTAATACCTCTTTGAAAGAAACAATTTCCCCTATTTGCATTGCTTTATTTAGTAAAACATTAGGAGATTGAGAATTATTAAGTTTTATTTTTAGTTGATGAAAGTTTTTTGTAGTGCTTTGCTCTATTATTGCAGAGTTATCTAACTCAAAATTAGAAGCAATGAAGTTGTCTGAATAAAATGACATTTCATATAAATTTAATTTATTTTCCTGTTTAATCTTTTCTACAGCACCTTCTAATATTACTTGAGAATTGTTGATTAAAGCTATGTTATCGCAAAGTTCTTCAACTGATTCCATATTGTGAGTAGATAATATTATAGTTGCTCCGTTTGCCCTAAGATTCAATATTTCGTCTTTCAATAGCTGAGTGTTAATAGGGTCAAATCCGCTAAAAGGCTCATCAAAAATTAATAACTTAGGCTCATGAAGGATTGTAATTATAAATTGTATTTTTTGTTGCATTCCTTTTGATAGCTCTTCAACTTTTTTATTCCACCAAGATTCGAGATTGTATTTCTCAAAATAATATTTTAGTTTTCGAAGTGCTTCTGGTTTAGATATTCCTTTTAATTGAGATAAATATAGAGATTGTTCTCCAACTTTCATTTTCTTATACAATCCTCTTTCCTCTGGAAGGTAACCTATTTGATTAACATGTAGTGAAGATAGAGGGGCTCCTTGAAATAGAATTTCTCCTTTATCTGGAGCGGTAATTCTATTGATAATTCTAATAAGAGTGGTTTTTCCCGCACCATTAGGTCCTAATAATCCAAATATTGTTTTTTCAGGAACATTTATACTTACATCATTTAAAGCTACATGATTTGCATAAGCTTTAGAAACATTTTTTGCTTCAAATATATTCATGCTTAAACTATTTAATGTTTAGTGAAAGAAGTCTTTCATTCGTGAAAATATATTTTTATCCTTTGTTGTAGGATTTGGTTTGAAATTATCTGAGTTTTTCAACTTTTCAAGAACAATTTTTTCCTCTTTAGATACAGATTTAGGTACCCAAACATTTATGTTTATAAGTAAATCGCCTGTATTATATCCGTTAACTTCAGGAATTCCTTTTCCTTTAAGGCGTAATACTTTTCCTGGAAGTGTACCTGGCTCTATTTTAATTTTAGCACGCCCATCAATGGTAGGAACTTCAATTGTGCTTCCCATAACAGCATCAGGAAAACTAATAAAATGCTCGTAAACCAAGTTTATTCCATCTCTTTGTAAGTCTGCATGCTCTTCTTCTTCTATAACAACAATTAAATCACCAGGTATTCCTCCTCGAGCAGCTGCATTTCCTTTCCCGTTTAGAGATAATTGCATACCTTCTGTTACGCCAGCAGGGATATTTATGCTAATAACTTCCTCTTCTTTAACAATACCATTTCCAAAGCAAGTGGTGCATTTTTCACTAATAATTTTTCCTTCACCTCCACAATGAGGACAAGTCGATGTAGTTTGCATTTGCCCTAGCATAGTGTTGGCTATGCGGGTTACATAGCCTGAGCCTTTGCATGTTGTACAAGTATTATATGCCGAGCCATGTTTTGCACCTGTCCCATGACAAGTCTTACATTCAACATATTTGTTAACTTTAATTTTCTTTTCTACACCTTTAACAACTTCCTCTAATGTGAGTTTTACTCGAACTCTTAAATTAGTGCCTCTATTAACTTTTTTAGTCCTACCACCTCGTGAGCCTCCGCCTCCGCCAAAGCCAAAATCTCCAAATATATCACCGAAAGAGCTGAATATATCATCCATAGAAAAACCGCCTCCACTAAATCCTCCGCCTCCACCAAAACCGCTTCCCATGCCTGCATGCCCAAATTGGTCATATCTTTTTCTTTTTTCTGAATCTCTTAAAACATCATAAGCTTCTGCCGCTTCTTTAAATTTGTCTTCAGCAGCTTTATCTCCTGGATTTTTATCTGGGTGATGCTTTAATGCAGCTTGTCTATATGCTTTTTTAATTTCATCATCGGTTGCATTTTTAGCAATGCCTAATATTTCGTAATAATCTCTTTTTGCAGATGACATGATCTCTCTCTCTTTTTTTAATTACCAATAATAACTTTTGAGAATCGGATAACTTTCCCATTCATTAAATATCCTTTTTGCACTTCATTAATTACTTTTCCTTTCATATCTTCTGATGGAGCTGGGCTTTGTGTTATTGCTTCGTGCATATCCGTATCTAAAGGCATACCTATAGAATTAATAGGTTCAACTCCATTTTGAGAAAGAAAATCTTTAAATTTATTAGTAATTAAATTTAGCCCCTCCATAACAGCTTCAATATTAGCTGAACTATTTATAGATTTTTCAGCTCTTTCAAAATCGTCTAATATATTAATTAAAGATTTAATAATATTTTCTCCTGCTATATTCATAATGTCCATTTTTTCCTTAGCAGTGCGTCTTTTATAATTATCAAATTCGGAAAAGAGTCTTAGAAATTTTTCTTGCAACTCTTCATTTTTTTGCTTTAAATCATTAATTATTAGTTCGTAGCTCTCGGAAGTGATTTCATCTTCTATTATATTGTTATTTTCATTAGCAACCTCATTTACATCTTCTGATTCATGGGTTGAAATATCATTTTCAACAATGTTTTCTTTGTTCATCGCTTTTCTTATATTTTTTAAATTTATTTTAAAATTTGATAACATCCGATTTTCATATACAAAATGTTTGCCAACAAAATTTGTCAGCCAATTTGTCATTTTTTTGCAAATATAATCTTTTAATTTATAGGATTTATATTAAATTAATATTTTGACAACACAAGTTCTAAATAAATTATTTAAAAATTTATTTAGAACTTGATAATTTTTATTTTTCTTAATTTCTTTTGTATTGATTCGAAGTTGAAGCCCATTTATGTATTATTTGTTTATTTTTTATAACTAATTTGATATAATCTATTACTTATAGCTAGAATAATGGGCAAAAAAAAAGAGAATATTTTCATATTCTCTTTCAAAAAAAACAAAAAAAAATTAACCACCAATCTGTACTCTAAAGAATTTAACAACTTTTAATTCGTTGTTAGTTTCTTGTAAATATTGTCTGATAGTTTTTTTATTATCTTTAATAAATTCTTGATTTAAAAGCGTATTCTCATTAAAGAATTTATTTAATTTACCAATAGCTATTTTTTCTGCCATTTCTTCTGATTTTCCTTCAAGTTTTATTTGTTCCTTAGCTATTTCTATTTCCCTATTTATAGTATCTTGTGAAACATCTTCTTTATCTATTGCAATTGGCGACATTGCTGCAATTTGCATAGCTAAATCTTTTCCTACTTGTCCTATATTGTTAACATTTTTGTTAAAACCAATTAATGCAGTAATTTTATTTCCATTATGATTATAAAATGTAACATAATCAGCTTCCATTGACTCAAATCTTGATATCTCAATCTTTTCCGCAATTTTACCTATCAATTCATTAATTCTATCTCCAACTGTAATATTTCCTATTTTTTGTTGTTTTAGTGTTTCTATATCACTAATATTATTGTTTAAAATAATATCAGCTACATTTTCAGTAAACGCCCTAAACTCTTCATTCTTTGCAACAAAGTCAGTTTCACAATTTACAGCTACAACAACGCCTCTTTTATTATCACTAGATACTTTTCCTATAACACAACCCTCTGTAGCTTCTTTATCTGCTCTTTTATTTGCAACTTTTTGCCCTTTTTTTCTTAGGTTATCTATTGCTCTATCAATATCTCCTTCACTTTCAACTAATGCGTTTTTGCAATCCATCATTCCTGCACCAGTTATTTGTCTAAGCTTGTTTACATCAGCAGCAGTAATATTTGCCATAATTTTTAAATTTTTGTTAAGTATAATTATTTTTTCTTATTTAACCCTGGTGTTATTCTCTTTTTTGGTTTTTTTGCATCCTTATCTATTGAATCTTTATCATCTGTAGAATCCAAATCTTTCTTTAATGTTTTTCTTAACCTTGCAGCTTTATCTTCTGCGGTTTCTTCTGGATCAATAATCATTTCAACAGACTTTGGTACAATTTTTAAATTTTCATCTGAAAGTTGATCATCTTTTTCATCTTGCATTTTTTCTTTATCAAATTTTCTTTCTGCAAGACCTTCTTCTATTGCTTCTACTATTTTTTTCATTATAATAGATATTGATTTTGACGTATCATCATTTGCTGGTATTGCAAAATCAACTGAAGTTGGATCTGAATTAGTATCAACTATAGCAAAAGTTGGAATGTTTAATTTTTTTGCCTCTGCTACTGCAATTTTCTCTCTAGTTATATCAACTATAAATAATGCAGCTGGCAAACGGGTCAAATCATTAATACTTCCAAAGTTTCTATCTAATTTTGATTTTTCACGTGTTAACAATAATCTTTCTTTCTTATTAATGTTATTTTCTGTTTCTGATAATATCTTATCAATAGAAGACATTTTCTTTACAGCTTTTCTTATTGTTACAAAATTTGTAAGCATACCTCCTGGCCATCTTTCTGTAACAAAAGGCATTTTTACTGATTGAAGAGAATCTGCTACAATATCTTTTGCTTGTTTCTTTGTTGCTACAAATAATATTTTTTTGCCAGATTTTGCTATTTGTTTTATAGCAGCAGCAGCTTCATTTGCTTTAACAATAGTTTTATTAAGATCAATGATATGAATACCGCCTCTTTCCATGAATATATAAGGTGCCATTTTTGGGTTCCATTTTCTTTTTAAATGCCCAAAGTGTGCGCCAGCTTCTAATAAATCTTGATGTGTTAATTCTGTCATATAAATTATTAAAAATAATATTAACGTTTGCTAAATTGAAATTTCTTCCTTGCTTTCTTTTGACCTGGTTTCTTTCTTTCAACCATTCGTGGGTCACGGGTTAGTAAACCGTTTTGCTTTAGTATAGGTCTATTTTCTAAATCTATTTTACATAAAGCTCTAGATATTCCAAGCCTTAATGCTTCTGCTTGACCTTTAAATCCACCACCAGCAATATTAGCTTTAATGTCAAAATTATTAACATTATTAGTTAATGTCATGGCTTGGTTTACAACATACTGAAGGACTTCTGTTGGAAAGTAAACTTTATAATCTTTATGATTAACTGTAACACTACCTGTTCCTTCTTTAATATAAACTCTTGCTACAGCAGTCTTTCTTCTTCCTATTGCGTTAATTATATCCATAATTTATATTATTGTATTTAATTTAATTTCTCTTGGTTGTTGTGCTGCATGAGGATGCTCAGAGCCTGCATATACCATTAAATTTTTTATTAATGCATTTCCTAACTTATTCTTAGGCAACATACCTTTTACTGCTTTTTCAACAGGAAATATAGGTTTCTTTTTTATTACATCTTCAAATATTGCTATTCTCTGACCACCAGGATAACCAGTGTACCTTATATATTCTTTTTGAGATGCTTTTTTGCCTGTTAGTTTAATTTTATCAGCATTAATAATAATAACCTTATCTCCACATTCTATATATGGCGTATAATAAGGCTTATTTTTACCTCTAATTAGGCTTGCAACTACAGATGATAGTCTTCCAAGAATCTGATTTTCTGCGTCTATTAGCAACCACTCTTGGTTTATAACTTTTTTGGTTGCTGGCAATGTCTTATAACTTAATGTATCCACTTCTATTTCAAATTTAAACTTTCTTAAAAATTGGACTGCAAAATTAGTTTATTTTTTTTTACTAACAAATTTTTATTAATTTTTTTATTTTTATTATTTAACATTATTGATTTAAATAATTTTCAATATATTATAGTAAATGTTTTTAATAGAGCTTAAGTATCTATTTATCACAACTATTATGTCTCTTTTTTGTTGACAAAAAATATCTTTAAAATCTATTTTATTAAAAAAAAAAGCCATACTATTTTTTAGTATGGCTTTTTTAATAACCTCAAAAAGTTAAAAATAATAAAAAGAGGTTCTAAATTAGTTAGTTTTTGATTATTTTTTTAACTATATTTCCATTTAATGTTTCAATCTTAAGAGTATAAACACCATTTGCTATATTTTCTGTGTTTATATTTTTATTAACTGAAGTGCCATTACTTTTAACAGTTTCATTGTAAATAATTCTTCCTGTGATATCAGAAATGATAATATTAACATTACCAGAATTAACCATATCAAAAGAAATATTTAATTGCTCGTTTATTGGCATAGGATAAACAGAAAGAGAGGCTTTTATTTGTTCTATTTCATTTAAGCTAGTTATAGCTGTTGTTGCTATTGAGGTGCAAGTTGTTCCTATTTTGGTTACTGTAACGGTGTAATTTGTTGTAGCTGTAGTTGTTGGGTTTACGGTAATACTTTGTGTTGTAGCATTAGTACTCCATAAATAAGTTGCATCTAAGCTAGGAAAAGCTGTAAGTGTAACACTTTTATCATTATTTACTGTTTTTGATATGCTAGCAGAAATATTACAAGCGCCATTATCATTAGCTAATACAACCATTGTTGCAGTTGCTGTGCATGTTGTTCCTATTTTAGTTACAGTAACATAATAAGTTGTGTTTTCCGTTGGTTTATTTATTGTAATATTTTGAGTTGTAGCTCCTGTGTTCCAATTGTAAGTTGCTCCAATATTTGGTAATGCATCCAATGTAACTGTAGTTGTATTTACTGTTTTTGTTATACTTGCTGTTAAATCACACACATTTGGATTGCAATCAGTTTTTACTGTTATGTATAAACTATCATAAGCCATACATTCGTCTGTAACAATGGTAACATATAATTTTTTAGAAGAAGTTACTATTCCTTTTATATTATTACCTATTATATAATTATTATCCACAATACTGTCACTCCATGCAACAATTGGATTTGTTAGGTAACTTCCTGTAAATGTCGCATTCAATAAAACTGAATCGCCAGAACAAACTGTTAAATCACTACCTGCATTAATTACTACATCGCAAAAATCTAATTTCACACCTATAGCAAGATTAATACTAACACCAAAATCACTACTAATATCTCCGTAAGCTAAATCTCCACTTTCTGTAAAATTATAATATATATTTTGCTCAGAATAGTTATTCCCTCTTACACCATCTTTTGTTGAAGCAATAATGATTTCATCATCTAAAGATGTTGATCCAGTATAATCATCGTAAAAAACACCAACATAATATTCTCCAGCAACTTCAACAATACTGTCAAAATCAAATCTGGTGTATCCTTCTCCATTATTAGGGTAAACAGATGTATTGTTTAGTTTTATATCTTTATATTGAATAATTTTTGACCCTCCTAGTAATTTTCTATCTTTATCTAAGACAAAAGCGTACATGTTTTTGTCTTGATTAGTAAGTTTGATGCCTCCAAACAAAACAAAAACACTTTTTACTTTTGCTGTTTTTGTAACGTTATATTTTTCTGCAAACCCAATATCTCCATATTCATTGTGTCCAAAAACAGGATAATAAAAATTTATTGTATCATTAAAATCCCATGATTGTATAATAGAATCCGAAACTCCAAATACTTGCTCTTTATCATACTTGTTAAATTGAGCAAATGAGGTTGACATTATGGCAAATGCCATAACAAATAGTAATAAAATTTTTTTCATAGTTTTTTGTTTAAGTTAAAAAAATAAGTTTAATGTGCAAAGATAAAAAAAATAAAAGAACGCGTAAGTTAAAAATTTTATTTTTTTGACATTTACAAACAATTAATAGTTAATAATTGCAGATATTATAAATTAAATTTCGCGTTAAATTAGTGAAATAAAAAAAGTTATTATCTTAGCTTTTTATTTTATGTAACAAAACTAAACTAACATGAAAAAGTATTTAAAGGTATTTATTTTTATTTTGGTATTTTTTATTATAAATACAAGTATTGCTCAGATAATAAAAGATGTAAAAGGCAAAAAACTTATAATATTTAATGACATGAGCCAATGTGAGCCAAAATCTGCAATAAGTGATAAGCAAAATTTATATAATTGGCGTGCAGTTGATTTTGAAACAATAGATAGCTTAGCTCAATACAACATTAAAGGGAAAATGCTTATGGCAGATCCAGAAAACAATGCTCCTGATATAACGTTAAAGCTCAATCAGAAAGGTTGGTATTCAATATTTGTTGGGTTATTTCGAATTTATCCAGATGATGGTATTAGGCTTAAGTTAACAAATGATAAGGCGACCGTTTTTGTTAAAGCAGATAATGCTTATGAATATATAGACGAGGTGTTTTGGAAAAATGCAGAGTTAACAGGACAAAATTTAATAATAAAGAAACCTTTTAATAATCAAGGTACTGCTTATATAGCTTATGTTAAATTAGTGCCTTTAGATAATAAAGAAATAGAGCAAATAAAAAAGGACGCTGAGAATAATAGTAACAAACGACTTATTGCTCTTAATGATGGCCATGGAATATTTTATAGTAAAAAACCTGAAAGTGAAGAGGCTATTTTAGAGGATGTCGAACCATATAAAAATACGGATTTTGATAAGTTATATTGGTGTGTAGGTGCGGGGGGAGATGTGTTTACATACCCTACTAGTTTGGGTAAAGTTTATGGAGATAATATGGAGTCTTATCCTAGAGATGGAGATAGAACAATTGCTGAGTCAATGAAAATATTGAATAGTAAAGGTATAAACTCGGTTAAGGAAGTTGTTGGTTATGCTAAAGAGAATGGATTGAAGATATATTTAAGTTTGCGTATGGAGGCATTCATGTGTCATCAGCCTTGGGATGGTATTTTTAATGGATATTTTTATGATAATAATCCTCAATTAAGATGCAAGGATATTGATGGTAGCGAAATAGCAAGAATGAGTTTTGCTTATGATGCCGTTCAAAATTTTATTATAAATATATTTAAGGAATTTGCTAGTTATAATATTCATGGAATAAGCATGTTATACACTAGAGGTGCTCCTTATTTGCTTTATGAGGAGCCAATTATCAAAGGTTTTATTGCAAAATATAATATAAATCCTCGAACATTAAAAGAGGATGATGAACGCTTGCTTAATTATAGAAGCGAATTTATGGATAATTTTATGCGAAAAGTAAATCTTACTTTAGATTCTATTTCAAAGAATACAGGCAAAGAAAGGATAAAAATATCTGTTCACGGTTTGAATGATTATAAAAACAATCATTTCTTTGGGCTAAACATAGAAAAATGGGCTAAAGAAAAAATGATTAATGAAGTTGTTGCATATCCATGGAATGGCGGAGTGATTGATGTTGATTATTATGTGAATATTACGAAAAACACTAATTGTTCTTTGTATGTTGAAATGATGCCTCGCAGTATGCCTCCTGCTAAATATAAAGAAAAAGCTGAAGAACTATACAAAAAAGGAGTATATGGTCTTAGTTTTTGGGACACTAATAGCCGACATCCTAAATTGACGCAATGGAGTATGATTAGACGTCTAGGACATAAGGATGAATTAGAAAAGTGGGATGATGGAAACGGCACTTACTTTAAAAAAATACGTTTAAAATATATAGGGCAATACAGAGTGGATAAATATCCTCCAGGCGATTGCTATTAAGAATTTACAAACAATGGCATTGCAATGCTTAAGAGCTTTATTGGGAGCGTTTAATTAAAAATTATGTGGTTTTTTGTTTTATTGTGTAGAAATATAAAATAACTAAAATTGTCATAAAACTTGTAATTAAAAATGTAGCACCTGCTCCAAAATTATACCATATTAGACCAGCTAAAGAGCTTGCAAGCATAGTGAAAATGCTTTGAAAGGCTGAGTATGTTCCTATTGCTGTTGCCGTTTCTTCTTTCTTGGTTATATTACTTATCCATGCTTTTGATATTCCTTCAGTTGATGCAGCATAAATGCCATAAAGGAAAAATAATCCAGTTATAATATATAAATCCGAGCTTAAACCCATACCTAAATAAACTATTGCAAATATTAATAATCCAAACGTAAACATTTTTTTTAATCCTATTTTGTCTGCAATAATTCCTATGGGAAAACTAAATAAAGCATAAATGAGATTGTAAAAAATATAGACACCTATAACCATTGAATCAGAAAGTCCTGCTTGTTTTGCTTTTAATAATAAAAAAACATCAGAACTATTAAATAAAGTAAATCCTAAAAGACCTATTATTACTTTTCGATACATTGACGAGCTTTCCTTCCAATAATTTAAAAAGGAAAAAAATGACGTTTTTTTTATAGCAGGAGTATTCAGTTTTTTGCTTTCTTTAAGATAAAATGAGGATAATACGGCTAAAAGCCCAGGAATAAATGCTATATAAAAAAGATTTTTATAATCTTTCGGGTGAAAATATAAATAGATTAAAGCAAATAATGGACCTAATACAGCTCCAAATGTATCCATAGCACGATGAAATCCAAATATTTTACCTTTTGTTTCTGGTGTTGCTTCGTCAGATAAGATTGCATCCCTAGCTCCTGTGCGAATTCCTTTGCCAAAACGATCTATTGTGCGAGCAAAGAAAATCCAAAGAGGATATACAAACAATGCCATCATAGGCTTAGAGATAGCACTAAAAGCGTAACCTATCTGAACAAATGGAACTCGCTTCCCTGAATTATCTGAAAACTTTCCAAAATATCCTTTGCTTAATCCTGCCGTTGCTTCTGCAATCCCTTCAAGAATACCAATAAGAACTATTGAAAACCCTATTGTTTTTAAATAAATAGGCATGATTGGGTATAACATTTCACTCGCCGTGTCGGTAAACAAACTAACTAATGATAATACCCAAACGGTTTTTGTTAAATGTTTCATGATTATATCAGCTTATTTATCATTTTGCATATTCACTTATAAATTTATTTGTTTTTATAACTTAATAGAATAATATTACATGTTATTTTAACATTTTTTTTATTCTAAAAGATAATTCACTCGGAATAAAAGGTTTTACGATATAATCATCAGCACCTAACTCAATGGATTCAATTTTGGTTGCCTCATTATTAATTCCAGAAAGTATTATAAAAGGTATTTTCTTTTCACTAAATTTTTGCCTAACATAAGATAGCAATTCTAATCCTTTAATATATGGCATCATAATATCAGAAATAATGAAATCTGCCTCTTGAGCACCTATAATTTCAATAGCTTTCTTCCCATCTTCTGCTGTTAAAACTTCAAACCCATCTTTTTTTAATCTGAATTTCAAAGCTTTTAATAACAAATTATCATCTTCACAAACTAATATTTTCATTTGCATTCCTGTTTTTTGCAAATGTACATTATTATTTTTTTTAACTTTAGATAATAAATAACCATTATTGTCCAAAATTGGGAGTGTTCAATAAACTGTATCGTCCTAAAATAGGTTTACACATAAAATTAGAATTAAGGAAAAATACTGTAAACTTTTTTAGGACAATACAGTTTGACAGTTGTTTGCTAATTATTTTTTGATACGTTGTCTTGTAACGATTTCAAATTATCTTATATTATACAAAAAATAAATTCTATTTTTTTATTTTGTTTGATGCCATATACAAATTTGAACACCATGCAATTAAAAAGTTTTAATTTTAAATATAATGGAAAGATTTTTTGTAATTAATCTACATCTCCTCTTTATAAAATATTTTGTAAAATTTTCTGCCTTTTTCGTCAGTGCCTTGCTCAATTAGTTCCCGATTCCCATGTATATAAATATGGAAGTTTTTATCAAGTTTTATTATACTTTTAAATGCTCGTGCTTGCTTTTTTACTGCACTTTCAGAAATATTAAAACTATCTACAATATCTATTTCTTGTTCTTTTTGATATGTGGTTTTATATTGATTAAATGTTTTGATTACCTCTGGTTGAGCAATCACCTCATTTGTAAACTCTTTCATATTAAAACTATCATTTTCTTTGAAAAACTTTACAGATTTATTTAGTAAATCTACTTGATCTGCTTTTGAAACATCAAAATGTTGAGGAAATTCTTTTGTAACAAAGTTTTTACATAAGGAAAGAACATTCTGAGTGTTATAATATTCATCTTTTCGTTGTCTTACATGAAGAAAATCATCTATCCAATAATGAGCCTCTGCACCTTTGTTTGTATTATCAATAACAGAAACAACATAACCTTTTTCTTTTCCAGTATTGAAAATTAAGCATCCTTTATCCAATTTGTTAATATTAACCCCTTTCTCACTTTCAATTTCGAAACCATCACCAGATGGTAAAACTTTTAGGAATGTATCTTTGTTTTCGGACTTAAAAAGCCCAATAGCAGATGTTGTCTCTCCATTAATAACGCTGTCTTTAAAATAAACAGTATAAAAATCGCCTCCTTTTATTTTAGGATGAATACTCTGTTCGTAAAGATGCTTGGCAAGACTATTAGATTGTTCAAAAAGAGTTTGAGGATTCTCGAAAATTTTTTCTGCATAAACAAAAACCTCATTTAAACTTAAATCACTATCATGATAAAAATTGAAATACTCTTCCGATTTGAAAGGAGTTAAAAAATAATTAGACAATAAGCTGTTAATACTTTCGTCTATATTTAGCAATGATTTTGACAATTTTATTCCTTCATCATTTAATTTATTGCCAACATTGTGAAGAGCTATAGTTGATATTTCAAATGTCATATTTTTTTATTTGCTTATGGTTTTTTAATGATTTAAATATAAATAGTTTTTCAAAAATAGTATTTTTTTAATATATAGTATTAAAAAAAAACGGTTCTATTGATGTCTCTTTTTTTTTTGTAGTTTATTAAAATTTTAACTTGCGTAAAAAACTTTTGCACTATGTTTTATAAATATATTATCTTTGTCAGGATAATATAATAATATAGCATGAATAATGATGTAGTCTTAAAGTTAGAAGGGGTATCGAAAAAATTTTGCAGATCATTAAAGCGTAGTTTGTTTTATGGTACAGTTGATTCAGCAAAAAGTATGATGCAAATAAATACTAATCAGGATAAGCTACGTAAATCAGAATTTTGGGCATTGAAAGATATAAACTTAGAATTAAGACGAGGAGAGGTTTTAGGACTCATAGGTCAAAATGGTTGTGGTAAAACTACACTATTACGTCTTATAAATGGAATATTTCCTCCTGACACAGGTAAAATTACAATAAACGGTCGCATTGGGGCTTTAATTGCAGTAGGCGCAGGGTTTCATCCACATATGAGTGGACGTGAAAATATATATTTAAACGGTACTATTCTAGGGATGAGTCGAAAGGAAATAGATTCAAAATATCAATCTATTGTTGACTTTTCAGAAATAGAGGAATTTATAGACGCTCCAGTTTCCACCTACTCAAGTGGTATGCATGTTAGACTAGGATTTTCCATAGCCATACATTCTACTCCAGACATATTATTGATTGATGAAATACTTGCAGTTGGAGATATGAAGTTTCACCAAAAATGTTTTGCAAAAATAGCTGAATTATTAAAAAAAGATGTAGCAGTAATATTTGTTTCTCATAATATTACAATGGTTCAAAAAATATGCAAAAATGGAGTAATGTTAAAAAAAGGAAGCATTTTAAATAAAGGTAAAATAGAAGATGTTATTGCCGATTATTATAATGACAATAATATTAATTTATTTTCAACCGATGAGTCAACTTCCGAAAATAAAAGTTCTTATGATATAAAGAATAATTACATTAAGTTTTTCAATAGCAAAGGAATAGAAACAAGAGAATTATATGCAGGAGAGGATATTATTGTGATAATGAACTTTAATATGAAAATGGCATTAAATAACATTACAATAAATTTCAGTATGTCAAGTGATGAATTCACATATCATGGCTATTCAAGTTGTTATGATAAAATTGTATTTAAAGAGTTGAACAATGATACTATTGTGAAACTTACAATAAAAAAACCATATTTATCGTCAGGAAATTATAATTTATCTATTGGAATTTGGGATGAAAACTTTATTGGTTGTTATTTTTGGGATTGGAAAACTATGGGACAAATAAAAATTACAAATTCAAATAAAATGCTTGGTCGTTTTCAATTTGAACATGAATGGGAAGTTATAAATGAATAAGAAATTACGAATATCATATAGTTTTTTAATAGGAGATTTGTTCCATTACGGTCATTTGATGATGCTAAAAAAGGCAAAGGAATCGTCAGATTTGCATATTTGCGGAATTATTTCTGATAATACAGTTGAAAAATGGATGTCACCAAAAATTTGTAATTACGAAGAACGTAGCAATGTGGTAAAAAGCATTACTTACGTTGACCATGTTATAGAGCAATCATCCATGGATCCTACGGATAATTTAAAAAAAATACATGAAGATTACCCTAATGCAAAAATATATTTAGTACAAAGTCATCATTTATGGGAAAACCTATTAGGTATTGATTATTTAAAAGAAATCATGATTTTTATCCAGAACTATCAAGAGATGAAATAAGTAAAAAATTTTATAAAAGCTTTTATGAAAAGAAAGTATTCTCAAGTGAAAATTCATTTAATGATATTCATATAAACAGCTCTGAGTACTACAAAACACATTTTACTAGTAAAGCAAACACATTAAAAAAACTTAAAAGTATATTAAAAAAATCTAAAATTGAACAAGAGTTTATATTTACTGTTGCTCAATGGCAATCTGATAAAGAAGAAATTATAACAAATATTATAAATATATATAAAAACACAAAAATCGTTGTACGAAGCTCTAATTTAAGCGAAGATACTGTTAATACATCCAATGCAGGATATTTTGAAAGTGTATTAAATGTAAATACAAATAAAAAAGAAATAGAAAAAGCGGTAATTTCGGTAATAGAAAGCTATAAAAAAAGCAACAGAGTTGACAATAATGATCAAATACTAATACAAAAACAAACAGAAAAAATAGCCATAAGTGGAGTTATATTGACTCGTAATTTAAATAATAACACTCCATATTATGTTATAAATTATGATGATAATACAGAAGACACGAGCAGTGTAACTAGTGGTATTGTTAATAAAAAGATAGAAATATTTAGAGGAATAAAAGATAATGAAATAAAAATAGAGTGGAAGAGCCTTATTAATTCTGTAAAAGAAATTGAAAGTATTTTTAAAGGAATAATACTTGACATCGAATTTGCAATAACTAAAGATAGTGAAATAGTTATTTTTCAAGTACGACCTCTTGCTGCTAATACTAAATTTATTTCTCCAGATGACGATTTTATAGAAGAAAAATTAGAAAAAGAAATAGAGCAATATTTGTTTAAAAGTAAAAAGAATGAAGAAAGCCTTATTTTAAGCGATATGGCATTTTGGAATCCTGCCGAATTAATAGGAGATCGTCCAGATTATCTTGATTATTCTTTGTTTAATTATCTAATAATGAAAGATTCATGGAATAAAGGTATTTGCAAAATAGGATATACAAAAATAGATGACAACTTATTATATCAAGTTCTAAATAAACCTTATGTAAACGTTAATTATTCTTTTCTTTCACTTTTGCCAGAAGCACTTTCTATTGACATAAAAAATAAACTAGTTAAACATTATATAAATAAGCTCAAAGCAAATCCTAGTTTGCATGATAAAGTGGAATTTGAAATAGTTGATAATTGTTTCACACTTGATACTCCAAATAGAATTAAGAACTTACCAGAAACCTCTTTTACAAGTAAAGAAAAATCACAAATAATTAATAGCTTAAAGTCATTAACAGAAACAATTGTTAATAATTATAAGTGTGATGTAAAAGATACTAATGCAAGCATCAATTTACTTTCGAAACAGTACGATGCAATAAAGTTAAATCCTTCAAAACAAATCAGTACAATTAAACAATTGATTGAAAACTGCAGAGAATATGGAGTAATTCCTTTTTGTACTATTGCACGAATGGCATTTATAAGCAAAAGTATTTTGCATAGCATAATGCAAAAAGGATACATTAAAGAAAATGAATATAATGAGCTTCTTAATAGTATTAATACTATTGCAAGTGACTTTGATCTGGATTATAAAAAATATTCAAAAGGAGCTATATCTTTAAATGAATTTATAAATAAATACGGGCATTTAAGACCTGGAACATATAATATAAAGTCACTACCATACTCATATATTTATAAAGAACAAAAAAACAAAAATACAGAAACTAGTATAGAAACTAAAATAAAATATAAAAACAGTATTGAGCTTAAAAATAAAATAGACAATGCTTTTAAAGACTATGAGCTAAATATTAGTTCTCAACAGTTTTTAGATTTTCTTATTGATTCTATAAAATTAAGAGAATATTATAAATTTATATACACTAAAAATATAAGTACAGCTCTTGAATTAATAGCTGAAATAGGAACAAAACAACATTTAGTTAGAGAAGACTTGGCATTTCTTGATTACAGCAATATTGTGAATCATACCTCAACATGTTCTGAATATGAATATTTTAAATTATGGGAACAATTAATAAAGTTTAGAAAATCTGATAATTTAATAAATAATCAGATATCATTACCTTCTCTAATTTTTGACTATAAAGATCTTCTAAATATTTCATATTATAATAGCAAACCAAATTTTATCACAGATATAAATATTAAAGGAGATGTTATATTGCTTGATAACAATGCTCATAAAAAGAATATAAAAGGAAAAATTGTTCTATTAGAAAAAGCAGATCCTGGATTTGATTGGATTTTTACTAAAAATATTAAAGGTTTAATAACCAAATATGGAGGAGTGGCATCTCATATGTCAATACGTTGTGCTGAGTTTAATATTCCAGCAGCTATTGGCTGTGGAGAGCTTTACCATACATTGATTAGTGCTAAAAATATTAATCTGAATTGTAAAGAAAAAACAATTATTATTAATGAATAACAATTTTATAATAATATCACAACGACATCAAAAGAATCAATATGGAGATTATACAGATTCTCTTGAAAACACTTATCTTGATTATTTTAGAAAATTAGGATACAGAATATTTCCTATTTCAAATATTGAAACAGATATAGAGGATATTGTAAATGCAATAAATCCTAAAAAAATAATCCTTTCTGGAGGAGATGATGTTAATCCTCAATTATATGGAAGAGAATATATAGAAGGTAGTCATATTTCTGTATACAGAGATATAACTGAAGCAAAATTGATAGATATAGCAATAAAAAAAAATATAGAATTATTAGGTATTTGTCGTGGTATGCAATTTATAAACGTTTATTTTGGAGGAAAATTAATTCAAAATATAGAACAAGAACTAAATATTAAAGGCCATAACAAAGGAAACAAACACAAAATAAAAATAACAGAAAATATTCAATTAGAGGATGTTGATATTAATGATGTTGTTAATTCGTATCATAATAGTGGTATAACAAAAAAAATTATTGGAAAAAATTTAAAAATATTTGCCACAGATGAAAATGGAATAATTGTGGAAGGAATTTACCATGAAAAATATAACATCAAAGGCATCCAATGGCATCCAGAGAGAAAACAAAAACTATAAGGTATATTTAAATCTCATATAACATGAAAGCAATAATATTAGCCGCTGGACGTGGCACTCGATTAAACAAATACACAGAAGATCTTCCAAAAGGAATGTTAAATTTTGCTGGTAAAACAATAATAGAAAGACAAATAGATATCTTAAGAAAAAATAACATTAATGATATAATTATTGTTAAAGGATATAAAGAAGAAAAAATAAAATATCCCAACATAAATTATTATGTTAACAACAATTATGCAACGACTAATATGGTTGAAAGCCTTATGTGTGCAAAAGAAGAATTTAATGACAACATTATTATTGCATACTCAGACGTTATATATAGTAGCCAATTATTACAAAAAGTAATTAATTCAAATGCAGAAATATCTGTTGCTGTTGATAATAATTGGAAAGAATATTGGAAGTTAAGATATGGAACAAGTGAATACGATCTTGAAAGTTTAGAAATTAAAAACAACCATATTATACAACTTGGGAAACCATTAAATTCTTCAATAGGCCTTGATTATAGATATATAGGATTGCTTAAATTTAGCAATGAAGGTATGAAGAAAGTATTAGATATTTATTTCTCAAAAAAAGAAAATAATTCTGATTGGAGCCAATCTGGTAAAGATTTTAAAAATGGATACATGACAGACTTATTAGATGAATTAATCCAAAATAATCAAACCGTAAGCCCTGTAATTCATTCTGGAGAATGGCTTGAATTTGATACTAATGAAGATTATGAAATATATCTAAAAAAAATAGAAACAAGGGAAATCGATTTAAAAGATTTTGATTAATGCAATATGATTTAACAAATAATAATCTTTTAATAAATAAAGCAAATTATAACTATTACCCTTATAAAGGGGCTAAATTTATAGATAGTTATTTTTTACAAAGGAATAGTTTCCTTTGTAAAATAGAGTTATATGACAATTGTAAAAACAAGGTTGTAAATAATTTTGCTAATAATAATTTCAATAATAATACTTACTTTTATTCCATAAATAATATTACAGCAATAAAACTTAGTGGCTTACTGATAAGCTTTATCAATAATAAAGATTCTATTGATTTTGAATTAATTTTAAAATTATTAAAAAGTTTTTCTGTTAATCAGAAATTATACAATTTCTATACGGAAAATTTTGTCCCAATAAAAAAATCTCTATACACTACAACTCCAAATTATATTTTATTTGCCAAACTTTGTATTATCCTTTATAAAGAAACAAAGCACTTAACCTATTTGAATAGTTTAATCAAAACAAATGATATAATAACATCATTTCAAACCCCTTGCATATTAAATAATCTAACAAAAGAAATAATTGAAACAGAAATAATATTTGTAAAATCAATAATATTATAAATCCATTACATCCTGCTTTTGTAAAGAAATACCTCGACCCATTCTTGTAATTATTTTTTGTGTAATGAAAAAATATTTTGTTTTTTTATTGCAGATTAAAAAATTGTTTATACTTTTGACTCGTTAGTTAAACCTAAAAGTTAAATTAATAAATTAAAACAAAAGATTAAATTATAAAGTTAAAAACATGGGAGAAAAGGATTTAAATACAGAAGAAGTAATATTAAATGCAGCAAAGAAGGTATTTGTATTAAAAGGGTTTGATGGAGCAAAAATGCAGGATATATCCAATGAAGCAGGCATAAATAAAGCGTTACTTCATTATTATTATAGAAGCAAAGAAAATCTGTTTGATGCAGTTTTTTTATCTACACTTCATGATTTTTTGCCAAAAATAGGTGTTATAATGAATACTAATGATCCTTTTCAGGATAGATTGAAGATGATAATTAATGTGTATATTGATATGCTACAAAAAAATCCTCATTTCCCTATTTTTCTATTTCATGAGGTTAATCGTAATCCAGAAAGATTAGTTAGTTTGTTTAAGGAACAAGGAAAAATTGACCCAAAGAAAATGGAAACATTAATAAATAATGGTTTACGTTCATTGGGCAAGAAAGAAATAAAGGTAGAACATCTAATGTCTAATATATTAGGTATGTGTCTATTCCCATTTATAGCTCGTCCTATATTGGAAAAACTATTTTTTAATAATGATGTTCAGTTATACAATGAATTTCTTGAAGAACGTCGTACGGTTATTTATGAAACTATTATTAATTTTTTAAATTTAAATTAACAATGAAAAGAATAATATTACTCTTGTTTATTTCTATTTCTTTTATGTATAATTCCTATGGAGAATCAGGTGATTCAATTAATATAGATTTATGCCTTACTAAAGCAATCGAAAATTACCCTTTGATTAAGCAAAAAAACATTTTGCCTGAGTTAAATAAACTAAGAATTTCTAATTACAATAAAGGATATTTACCTCAAGTATATGTGAACGGGCAAGCTACTTATCAGTCTGACGTAACTAAAATTCAATTGCCAACTAATCCATTGACTAGCTCTTCAACATCTCCTTCTGAAATGAGTAAAGATCAGTATAAAATTTCGCTTGATATAAACCAATCTATTTATGACGGAGGGCTTATAAAAACACAAAAGAATATAGATAATTTAAACACTCAGATAGATTTGCAAAATATAGAATCAGAATTGTATAAAATTAAGGAACGTATTCTACAATTCTATTTTACAATAATTTTATTAAATAAAAATGAAAAAATATTG
>Ga0209417_1001859_pt1 | contig 36625 bp, 30 predicted proteins | sample RifGroF2_FD_184002 | JGI IMG/M metagenome (GOLD analysis project Ga0209417, IMG submission 184002) | Groundwater microbial communities from Rifle, Colorado, USA - Groundwater F2 (SPAdes) (version 2) | ecosystem: Environmental > Aquatic > Deep subsurface > Groundwater | place: Rifle, Colorado... | reverse complement strand
TAAGTTCAAATTAAGCGATTTATCTAAAAATAACGACATTATTCTTGCAATAGTTCTCGTCACTATTGTTGGAATGATGATTATTCCCTTGCCTCCATTTTTGATAGATATATTGCTTACAATAAATATTTCTCTGTCAATATTAATACTGCTTGTTTGTTTATATACCACCGAACCTCTTCAATTTTCATCGTTTCCAACAATATTGCTTGTGGCAACGCTCTTTAGGTTGGGACTTAACATTAGCGCTACCAGATTAATATTGCTTCATGGCGATGCGGGTGAAGTAATTACGGCTTTTGGTCAGTTTGTTGTCGGTGGTAATTATGTTGTAGGCGTTGTAATATTTATAATCCTTGTCGTTATTAACTTTATGGTTATTACAAACGGTGCCGGAAGAGTAGCAGAAGTTGCAGCAAGATTTACCTTGGATGCAATGCCCGGAAAACAGTTAAGTGTTGATGCTGACCTGAATTCAGGAATAATTACTGAAGAAGAAGCAAAACAAAAAAGAAAAGATTTACAAGGAGAAGCTGATTTTTACGGAACCATGGACGGCGCCAGCAAATTCGTAAAAGGAGATGCAACAGCAGGTATTTTTATTACTGTTGTAAATATTGTTGGAGGTTTTATTATTGGGATTGTCCAGAATAATATGTCATTTGCCCAAGCAGCAACAACTTATACCATATTAACAGTTGGGGATGGTCTTGTGTCACAGATTCCTGCCATTGTAATTTCAATCGCAACGGGTTTAATTGTAACCAGGGCAGGTGGCAAAGAAGCCGGCTTAAGTAAAGATATTGAAGATGAAATGTTTGGTAATCCTAAAGTTCTTGGGGTTGTTGCAGGGCTTTTAATTGTATTAGGGCTTGTTCCGGGACTTCCTAAGATACCGTTCTTTCTTATAGGTGGTTTTCTTGGTCTTTTGTGTTTTTGGAAACTAAAAGATATCAACAAAGTAAAAGAAGACGAAACAAAAGCAAAAGAATTAGAGACATTACAATCTAAGAAAACAAAGAAAAAAGCTTCTAAAGAAAGTGTAATGGAATTATTAAACATTGAACCTATAGAAATAGAAATAGGTTATAGGCTTGTGCCACTTCTTGATATTGAGCAAGGGGGAGATTTGCTTGAAAGAATAGCTCAAATAAGGCGGCAAACCGCGCTTGATTTAGGAATTGTACTTCCTTCAATAAGAGTTAGGGACAATTTACAACTGCCTGCAAATAATTATCAGATAAAATTGAGAGGAATTCCGATAGAAACAGGAGAAGTATACTCGGACAGACATCTTGCCATGAATGCAGGAGCAGGAGATGACGACCCTAATTTAAAAGGCATAAGCGCCGTTGAACCTGCTTTTGGTTTGCCTGCATTATGGATTGCGGAAAAAGACAAAGAATATGCCGAGTCCGAAGGCTATACTGTTGTAAGCGCTTCTGCCGTAATCTCAACTCATCTTACAGAAGTTATAAAGAAAAATTCTTCAGAGATTTTAACAAGACCGGATGTTCAAACACTTGTTGAAAATCTTAAAAAACAATCAGAATCATTTGTTGACGATGTGTTTAAAGATAACAACCTTACTACAGCTGATGTTCATATGGTATTGCAAAATTTATTGCGGGAAAAAGTGCCTGTAAGGGATTTGCAAACAATCCTTGAAACCCTTAGCACTTATCAAAGAATAAATAGAAATACCGATTTTCTCACTGAGCAATGCCGTCTTGCACTTTCAAGAAGTATATGCAAGCAAAACTTAAGTGATTCGGGAGAATTGCTTGCAATAACAATTTCTCCGGATATAGAAAATGTTATTGCAACAGGAATAAGCAATGATGGACAAAGTTTAAGTCTGGAACCTAATTTTACAAGAAAATTAATAAGCAGTCTTAATGCTGAAATCGAAACAGCGCTTAAAGCCACGGGAAATCAGCCGGTAATTTTATGCAGTTCTCCTATACGTATGGCTTTTAGAAAATTAATAGAAAGAACTTTCCCTCAAATTAATGTTATGTCTTATAACGAAGTACCCGGAAATGTAAATGCGCGTTCCGTTGGAATGGTGAAAGTTTAAAATTTCCTTAAAAACAGACAACTTTTTTAAAATACGTAACTTCATGTAACGATATTTAAAATATATATAATTTGTATATATTTTCTGTTTTTATATAAACAGAGATGTGTATAAATATATTTTTTTATAGCAGTAGTTATTAGCAGTAGTAGTCATTTTATTAGCAGTTTTAAAAATTAGAGATAGGAGATTATTATGATTCAAGGTATTCAAGGACCTCAGAAGTTTCTTGGCATTAATCCGGCTCAAGTTCAACCAAAACCTCAAGCGCAACCTCCTAAGGAAAAAGGACCCGAGATAGGAGCGCTTTTAGGCGGACAAAAACCTGATGGAATAAAAACTGTTCAAAATAGTATTCAGAACAGGCTTGGAAATATTGAAAAAATAGGCACAGAAAATAAAAAACCGCTTGATATAAAAGCATAAAATTAAATTTTTTGTACACATCTTTATACATTTAAAAAGTGCTGCAGTTTTAACAACTGCAGCACTTTTTGTTTCAAATATTTTGCAAATAAAAAAGACCGGATATAGGGCTAATCCGGTCTATAGTTAAAACAGACGGTTAAGTGAGAATGAATAAAGCACATTATTATAAAACCAGAAGGAGACACTGTGTTAAACTGCCCGATTGGATATATTTGCGTTTAATATTTTATATTTCAATGTTTTTCAAGTCAGGATCGGTTTTAAACATTTCATAAACGGCAAGAACGCTTTTATCCTTGTCTTTCGTCTCAAACATTATGTAAAAATCAAGATGCATATATTTCAGGAAAAATTCCTTAAATTCTTTAAGATTTATAGATTCGGCGTGGCTTCCCGCCCTTGCTCCTTTTTTTTGCGTTGAATAGTGAATGTCAGGAATTCCTGATTTTTCGTCCCACGTTGAAAAAAATGTTTTCATGATGAGTTCAATATCTTTGTCTTCAGGTTTTTGCGCGTTTAAAACCTCATGATGCAGGTTATCAAAAACCAGCGGGATTTCTACTTCTTTATTTATTTCTATTAAATCCCATACATTGTAGCTTTTGTCGTCGTTTTCAAGAGTAAGTCTTGATTTAAAGTTTTCGGGAAGTTCTTTATAGATTTTAATGAATCGTTTTATGGCTTCCGGTTTATCTCCATACACTCCGCCGGCATGAAAAACGATTTTGTGCGTAGAATCAAGTTCCAACGAATCTAAAAACTTTACATGCCATTCAAGCTCTTTAATTGAGCTTTTTACAACTTCTTCTCGCGGCGAATTTATATTTACCACCTGACTCGGGTGCATGGCTACTTTGAGATTATTTTCATTGATAAAACTTCCTATATCTTGCAATTCATCTTTAAAATCTTTCCACCATTTAATTTTATTGACTTCGTGGGAAGCAAACGGGACAACATCAGAGCTTATCCTGAAATGATAAATCTCATTTTGTCTGTTCCATTCAAGAACCTGTCTTAATCCGTCAAGGTTAGTTTTTATAAGTTCTCTGAGCTTTGAATCAGAGGCATTTGCAAGCCGGCATGTCCTGTTCAAAGGTATTCCCGTTGTTAAATTTATGCAGGCGTAGCCGATTCTGTGTTTCATTTTTTCACCTCTCAATTTAATTTAGCATTATTTTAGAGAGGTTTTATCCGTCTTTTGCATATCTTAAAAACTCTTTAAGATATAATGAACTTAACCCACTACAAAACGGAGAAATTTAATGAAAACCCATTTTGACTGCATTACTTGTATGATTAACGGACTTATAAGCCTTTTCAAGCAAGGTTTAATCGAAGAAAAATATCATGAAACTGTTATAAAAGAAGTCCTGACATACTATGCAAATATTGATTACAGCGAAAGTCCTTTGCTTACAAATAGAAATTTGCATCGGGTAATCAGAAAAATCGCAAATAACCCCGATCCTTACAAGAAATTAAAGGATAATATGAATAAAGAAGCTGTTAAGTACTGTGAAAAGTATAGAGATTTAGTCCTTGATAGCGACAATCCTTTCGACAAAGCTTTAAGGCTTGCTGTTGCGGGAAATATTATTGATTTTGGTCCGGGGCATTCGATAGAGATAGAAAAAACCATTGAAAAAATCCTTAACGAAGATTTTGCGGTTGATGATTCTCTGGAATTGTTTAATGACATAAAAAAAGCCAAAAATATTCTTTATCTTGGCGATAACACAGGAGAAATAGTTTTTGACAAGCTTTTTCTGGAGGTCATAGGCAGAAATGACATAACTTTTGTTGTGAGAAATTCACCTATACTTAATGATGCCACTATGGAAGATGTCAAATTCTTTGGTATAGACAAGCTTGTAAATGTTATGACAAATGGAGATGACGCGCCTGGAACTCTTCTGGAGCATACTTCGCCTGAATTTAAAGAAATTTTTGACAAAGCCGACCTTATAATTTCCAAAGGGCAGGGGAATTTTGAGGGATTGAGCGAAGTCACGGGCAAAAACATTTATTTTCTACTTATGATTAAGTGTCATATTGTTGCGGAAAGCATAGGGCTTAAGAACGGCGATTACATAGTTAAATCCGCCCTCAAGAGCAAGGATTTTGCGGTAAAGTCCTAAAGTGTCATTCTGAGGGATTTATCCCGAAGAATCTGTCCAATGAACAAAGATAAACAGATCCTTCGCTTCACTCAGGATGACAAAAAACTGCCAAAATTATTATAAAATTTATTTTCTTATATAATAAAATATAATATTGTCATTCTGAGGGCTTTAGCCTGAAGAATCTGTCAAATGATGAAAATAGACAAATGGACAGATTCTTCGCTTCGCTCAGAATGACAGTTAGAGAAAAAGAGGAATAAATCATGGATAATGCACAAAAACTTACAGGAAAAGAAATAAGACAGAAATTTATTAATTTTTTTAAGGAAAAACATAACAGTGTACATCTTCCAAGCTCAAGCTTAATACCTGATAATCCGACAGTATTGCTTACAACAGCGGGAATGCTTCAGTTTGTTCCGATATTTTTGGGGTATGAAGCTCCTCCAAATCCTCCAAGAGCTGTAACAGTCCAAAAATGCGCTCGCGCAGGCGGCAAAGATTCCGATATAGAAAACGTGGGAAGAACCCCTCGCCACCATACTTTCTTTGAAATGCTCGGAAATTTCAGTTTCGGGGATTATTTTAAAAAAGAAATTATCCCGTGGTCATGGGATTTTGTGACGAATGATTTGGGGTTAGATAAAGACAGACTTTGGGTTACAGTATTTGAAACAGATGATGAATCTTTTGAAATATGGAAAAATGATGTCGGAGTTCCTGCCGAAAGAATTTTGAGAAAAGGAAAGAAAGATAATTTCTGGGGACCTCCCGGCCCGACAGGACCTTGCGGACCTTGCACCGAAATTCACTATGATTTGGGCGAGGAATATAAGTGCAGTCATCCTCAATGCGGCATTGACACCTGTGAATGCGACAGGTATGTTGAAATTTGGAATCTTGTTTTCATGGAACTCAACAAAGACGAGGAAGGCAACTTTACGCCGCTCGAAAAGAAAAACGTAGACACTGGTATGGGGCTTGAAAGAATCACTATGGTTGTAAACGGGCTTACTTCAACTACATCGTCTGATTTATTGCAGCCTATAGTGAAAAAAGTTTGCGAATTATCCGGTAAAAAATATAAAGACAACAAAAAAGACGATGTAAGCATAAGAATAATCACAGACCACGCGCGTTGCGTGAGTTTCTTGATTTCTGACGGGCTTATCCCCGGCAATGAAGGCAGAAATTATGTTCTCAGGATGATTTTGAGAAGGGCTTTAAGACACGGAAAAATCCTTGGCGTTGAGCTTCCTTTCTTATACAAAATCGTGGATACAGTAGTCGAAAACTACAAAGACACCTATCCTGAGCTGGAAAAAAACAAAGAAAAAGTGATTTCTGTTATCAAAAAAGAAGAAGAGCGATTCAGCCGTACAATAGACAGAGGCGTTAATCTTCTTGAGGAATTGATGCAAGCCGTCATTGCGAGGAATGCAATGACGAAGCAATCCATAACTCTACAAAATAACGTGGATTGCTTCACTTCGCTCGCAATGACAATCAGTGGAGAAGAAGCGTTTAAATTGTATGATACTTTTGGGTTTCCGTTTGAATTAACCAAAGAAATGGCCGAAGAAGAAGGATTTTCTGTAGATGAAGAAGGTTTTAAAAAGGCTATGGAAGAGCAAAAAGTCAGGGCTAGAGGCGCAAGAGCCGCGGTAAGGCTTACTGATGACACGATTTATATTGAAATTTATGAAAAGCTCGGAGCAACGAACTTTATCGGGTATTCTGAAATTAAATCAGAGGACAGCGTTATTAAAACCCTGATAAAAGATGGTATAGTTTCAGATTCTCTTGAAGAAGGGGATATTGCAGAAATTATTCTTGATAAAACACCGTTTTACGCGGAATCCGGCGGTCAGGTCGGTGATACAGGCTTGATTAAAAGCGAAAATTTTGAAGCGGAAGTATTGAATACCACTAAGTTTAATGATTTGTTTATTCATAAAGTCCAAATAAAACACGGTGAAGCAAAAGTAGGAGAAAAAGTTTCCGCTATGATAGATGGAGCAAGAAGAAACGACATAAAAATTCACCATACAATCGCGCATCTTTTGCAATCGGCTTTAAGGGAAGTTCTCGGGGATTCTGTTGCGCAGGCGGGTTCTCAAGTGGAGCCTGACAGGACGAGATTTGATTTTTCTTTTGACAGGGCTGTCAGTGAACAGGAAGTCGAAAAAGTCGAAAATATTATTAACAAGTGGATAAACGAAAATTATAAAAGTGAAACCAAAGAATTGTCGATAGAAGAAGCTAAAGCTTCAGGTGCTATTGCACTCTTCGGTGAAAAATACGGTGATAAAGTAAGGGTTGTGACAATAGAAGGAGTAAGCAAAGAGCTTTGTGGGGGAACTCACGCAGATAATACAGGCGAAATAAGACTTTGCAAAGTTGTTTCAGAAAGCGCAATTGCAGCAGGAACGAGAAGAATAGAGCTTATATGCGGACAAAAAGCTTTTGATTACTTAAACGGCTACTATAAAGAGCTTGCTAAAATCGCTAAAAAACTAAAAACTCCACCGACAGAAGTCGCTGAAAGGCTGGAAAAACTTCAGGATGAGTTAAATGTAAGCCAGAAACGCATTGAGGTTCTTGAAACAGAGATTGCGGAAAGCAAAATTGATTCACTTTCAGGGCAAGCTGTCGCAATAGATGGTGGAAAACTTCTTGTGGCGAAAGTTGACGGGATTCCTTCAAAAGCTTTAAGAGGGCTTACGGAAAAAATAGGAGATAAATTAGGCAACAGCGTTATTGTGCTTGCCTGTGTCGAAGATGAAAAGATTTCTATCACAAGCAAGGTTTCGCAGAATTTCATTGCTAAAGGTGTGAATGCAGGGCAATTGGTCAATGAAATCGCTTCCAAGTGCGATGGCAAAGGCGGAGGAAAACCGAATTTTGCTCAAGCCGGAGCGAAAAATGTGTCTAAGCTTGATGAGGCGCTTGAGGAAGTTAAAGAGAAATTAAAATAAATAATTCTTTGTCATTGCGAGGAGCGGATTGCTTGCAGAGGCTGAAGGGGCGGCATTTCCGACCTATAATGCCGTTTATGGCGAGCAATCAAGCAACAAAGCGACGCGGCAATCTATAGGAGATTAAAACCTGCCCTCTTTTCTCCTTGATAGTCAAATATAAATTACTTTTAAAGATTAATATAGTATAATTGGTTAGCAATTCACATTAACATATATCTGAAAAACTAAGAGAAGGCAAAATGAGTGAGATAACTATGGAAATACAGGAAAAATTCATAAAACAGGCGGAGTTTTTAGCGAAAGGCGCGGAAGTTTTGCCGGGCGGCGTGACAGAACTCGCCAGAAAACTCCAAAAATCAGAAGAAACGGGAAAGCCATTAAGGATAAAACTTGGACTTGACCCGACAAGACCTGATTTGCATCTAGGTCATACCGTTGTAATGCGAAAATTAAAGCAATTCCAACAAATCGGGCATCATATAATGCTTATTGTTGGCGGAGCAACCGCTATGATAGGTGACCCATCAGGAAAATCAGAAACAAGACCGCCTTTGACAAAGGAAGAAGTCGATAACAACGCAAAAACTTATCTTGAACAAATGGGAAAAGTCGTTGACATAAACAATGCAGAAGTTGTAAATAATGCGGATTGGCTCCATAAAATGAATTTGGTTGATTTATTAAAGCTTTCTTCCCAAGTAACAGTAGCGCAGATGCTTGTAAGAGATGATTTTGCAAAAAGATACGCGGAAGGCAAGCCTATTTCTGTTCATGAGTTTTTCTATCCTTTAATGCAGGCGTATGATTCTGTTGCTATTGACTCTGATATTGAGCTTGGAGGAACAGATCAGAGATTTAACGTGCTTCTCGGGCGGGATATTCAGCATGCTTACGGCAAAAAACACCCGCAAATGGTTCTGCTTTTACCGCTTCTTGAAGGGACTGACGGTGTTATTAAAATGTCTAAGTCTTATTCTGATCATTGCATAAGTCTTACTGATTCTCCAAAAGATATGCTTGGAAAAATCATGTCTGTTCCCGATGCATTGATAATAAGATATTATGAGCTTTTAACAGATATTACTCCTGATGACCTTGAAAAAATAAAAGCAGAATTGGAATCAGGTCAGATTAATCCTCGTGATTACAAGATGAAACTTGCAAAAATTATCGTAAGCGAGTATTATTCCGCCGATGAAGCTGAAAAAGCCGAGCAGGAATTTATAAATATTTTCAGTAAAAAAGGTTTACCTGATGAAATAGAAAAATTCAAAGTTGCTGAAGGCGTTGTTTTAATAGATTTTATCGCAGAAAATAATCTTGCAGCAAGTAAAAGCGAAGCTAAAAGACTTATACAGGGCGGCGGAGTAAAGTTAGACAATGAAAAAGTATCTGATTTAATGCAAAAAATCGAGTTTTGCGGAAAAGATGCGCTTATTTTACAAGTCGGTAAACGCAAATTCGCTAAGTTATTGCCTATTTAACTTCTTCAACTTTGCCTAAAGAACTTAAATAAGGCTTCATAGTCTTGATTGTGTCAGGGCTTGCAATCATCGAAATAACTGACGGCTGGTTAAAATAAACAGTTGCCGCATTTTTAATATCCTGTGGCGTCAAGCTGTCAATGGCGTCAAGCATTTGATTGTGATAATTCGCTCCATAAAGCGTATTGTAGCCGGATTGAATCCTTGCAGACCTTCCGAAAGAACTTTCTGTGTCATCAAGGAAGTGCGTTTTGGCTTCCATCTTGGCTGTTTCAAGTTCGTCGTTGCCTACAGGCACAGTTATTAAAGCATTTATATGTTTTTTGAATCCATCTAAAGATTTCCGGACATTTTCATGAGTAGCTCCTTTGAGGTCGTCTTCGGTGGTTGTTTTTATTAAAAGCTTTATTATTCCTTGATGTCCGTCTGTAGCGTAGTTGGATTTTACTTTATATGCAAGTTTCTGTGTTTCTCTTAAATCTGTAAATAATCTTGATTGACTATTGCCACCGAGTATTTCATTTAAAAGCATCAGGGCAGCAGTATCTTTGATGTTTTTGCTTTCTTTGATTTTGAATATTTGGACAATATCAGCCTGATTTCGATGTTCTGTTTCAGTTATAACTTTTGTTTCAGGCAATATTTGCGATTCAGGCATATTAACGGGATGATGTTTTTGAGCAAATCCCATTCCTGATTGAAGTTGCATAAAAACAGCCTGTCCCAGTCCGGGTGTACTGCTGATAGCTCCATCTATAGCTATATTTCCTTGTGAATTTGCGATTATCCGGCTATGTAAATCCTGAACATCTTGCAAACTAATTTTATCAAGGTTTTCTAAAACTTTTTTTGAAGTATTTCCCCATGAATTATCGGGAAATAAAGCTTCCATCGCTTTATTAGCAGGGTCTTTAGGGAGGCTTGAGTATTGAACTTTTATTTCTTCTTTGGCTTTATTAAACTTTTCAACGGTAAAATCAGTGTTATAAAGCATTTCTTTCATTACACCAAGTGCCATAGGCAGTTTATCTTTTGGGCAATCCGCTGTTAAATTGACAGAATCCGCGTCAGCGCTTGCTGATACGCCCAAGTTGTAAGTGTCTTTAATATTATTTAACTGCTCTTCAGAATAATTTCTTGTTCCTTTGTTAAGCATAAGTGTTAATATGTCGGCAACACCCGGTTTTAATGCTTTTAAACCGTCTGTTTGTACGGATAAATTTGCGCTTGTTCTTATAGAACTCGGGTCATCGTTAATTGCAACGCGTAAATTATTTGGCAAGTCGTATTCTTTTATGTTTTGGAACTTGAATCTATCTGTATTTCCGCTGAATCCAATTTTATTGTCATTGAGAGGAGGGACTTTAGTCCCGACGTGGCAATCTGAATTTATAGATTGCTTCGTCGCTTCTCTCCTCGCAATGACAGGATAAGGAATTTGTGTTTCAGGGTGAACCATAACTATAGAAGTTCTGTTAAGGTCTAAATATTTCTGCGCGGCAAGCTGGATATCCTGTGGGGTTAGTCTTTCTATTTCGTTTAGCATATTAGTATAGGCATTAAGAGAGCCATGTCCCGTAATAGCTTGACCAACAAGATTTGCAACGCCCATAGAACTTTCGCTGACTTGTGTCAAGTTATCTTTAAGTTTGTTTTTAACTATAAAAATTTCCTTTTGGGATAAAGGCTGTGATGACATACTTTGTATAGTTGAATAAACAGCTTTTAATCCTTCTTCTTCTTTGCCCGGAGCGAACGTTGATCCGAGTGTTATGAGCTGAGGATCTTTTGAATTTGGATTTATTACGCTTACATCTACAGCACCTGCGGTATTAAATTCTTTAAGGGTTTTTGTAAGTTTTGCGTTTTCATAACCTGTTAGAGCTCCGCATAAAGCCATAGTTGCGATAGTATCCTTAATATTATTGTTTGCGGGACCTGCAAAAGCCATATTTAACATAACCGCATCAACATGAGCGCTTTTTAAGTCAGCCCTTACTGGTTTTTGTGTTAAATTTACAGGCTCAGAGTATTGAGTTTTTGTATTTTGAGCAGGCGAAGCTTTTTTCTGATTGAAGAGTTTGCTTATTGTTTTTATAGTTTGCTCCGGATTTACTTCTCCGACAACTACTGTAGTCATATTATCAGGTCTATACCATTCATTATAATAATCTAAAACATCTTTTCTTGTTAAATTAGCTATTGTTTTTGATGAACCGGCAATGAGTCCCTGATAATCGGCTTTAATCCCGAATAAGTTTTTAAGCATTAAGTTGAATGCTTTGTCGGAAGGGTCGTCTTCGTACATTTGGATTTCGGAAATCACAGGTCCTTTTTCTTTTTCGAGCATTTTATCGGTAAAACTCGGATTTAGAAGCATATCCGCATGCATTGTCATAAATTTTTCAAAGTCGCCTTCTTTATGCATCGGAGATTTTATAAAGTAGTCTGTATTGGTTGTATTTGTGCCGGCATTGTACTGCCCGCCCATTCTGGTTGTTTTTTCCACAAATTCATTGGGTCCGAGCTGACTCGAACCGTTAAAAAGGTTATGTTCAATGTAATGACTTATTCCTCTGTTTTTTTCTTCGTTAAAAGAGCCGACTTTTGTGAAAGTTTTTATGGTTGTCGGACCTTTTTTAGGGATAATTATTACATTTTGTCCGTTGTCGAGTTTGTAAAATTTGCCTTTATCAAGGAAAGGCGCGTTAAAAGTTTCAATTTCCCTATATCCTTCCGTGGATACGGGTAAAACTTGACTTCTCATAATCGCATTTATGTCTGTTGTTTGGGCGTTTGGAGAATATGACGGGTATTGGTAATGCTGGTATTGATATCCCGGCGTTGCATAAGTAGAATAATTCGCAGCCGGAATAGTATTGTTTCTGTATGAAACATTATTTGCAGGTATATATGGTAAATTAGCCTTGTTGACTTCCATTTAACTTTCCCAAATCCAAAAACATATTGCTAATTAAATAAAAACACGCAATTTATAATAATTGTTTTATTTTGTTAAAAATTTTTATGTTTGATACAAAAGTTTAAAATCATCATTTCCTCTAGCTATCTTACTAATGTAAACAAAAAAATATTCACTCATAATTATGCAAATCCAGTACTTTGTTAACTAAGTTTTGGAGGTTATATTTTTTCCGTCGCTTGTCCTCGGATACTTTGTATCCTGCGGAGGCTCCTATAAAAACATAACCTCCTTCAACCGGACAAAATTAACTTAACAATATACTAGAGTATTTAAACTTAATTTATAAAGGAGGGATATCAAAAATGAGCGAACCTATTATGGCAGAAGAGCTTAATGGCGGCAAACACATCAATTTAAAACATAAAGCGGAAGAATTAAGAAAAAAAACACTGGAAATGGAAGAACAGGTCGCTGAAAACTTAAATAATCTTATGAGTTCAACGGCGGAAAATCTCGATAAAGCTGCTGAAAAAATGCATGAAACCGCGGAATTTTTTAGAGAAAGAAATGTTGATGCAATGAAAGAAGATCTTTCTCACGCAGTAAAGAAAAACCCTGCAAAAGCGCTTGGTGGAGCATTACTTATAGGATTTTTAATCGGAAAAATCCTCTTTAGATAAACTATCTGAGGTTAAAAAATGACGGAAGAAAATAAATCGAATCAACAGGCAAATTAAATCTGCCTGATTAAAATTATTTCAATAATTCAGTATTAACCGGATAGATTGCCCTCCTCACGTCAACCTTTTAGGCTTTCTTCGGACAGGCTATCCTCGCAATGACAGCTTAATGACAATAATTAAACACGCTTTGCAAGTCTTTATCGCCTCTGCCTGAAAGACATAAAACAACCATTTCATCTTTTGTTGTAAGAGGCATAAGTTCTTCCAGATAAGCTAGGGCATGCGAGGATTCAAGCGCGGGAACTATTCCTTCCAGTTTTGAGAGCAGTTTGAAAGCTTTTACCGCCTGATCGTCGTTTATAGGGTAGTATTTAACTCTGCCCGAATCTTTTAGGTAGCTGTGTTCAGGTCCTACTCCGGGGTAATCGAGTCCTGCCGATATGCTGTAAGCTTCTTCAATTTGTCCGTATTTGTCCTGTAAAACATAACTCAGCGAGCCATGCAACACGCCCGGTCTGCCTTTCATCATGCTTGCCGCTGTAAAATCAGAATCTACGCCCTGTCCTGCTGCTTCGATGCCGATAATTTTTACGTCTTTATCACCAAGAAAGCTGTAAAACATTCCCATGGAATTACTTCCCCCGCCTATACAGGCAAGAACATAATCAGGAAGCCTGTTTTCTTTTTCCTGAATTTGTTGACGGGCTTCTTTTCCTATAACTGACTGGAAAAATCTAACCATTTCAGGGTATGGATGCGGACCGACGGTTGAGCCTATTATATAATGGGTATTTTCAACGTTTGTAACCCAATCCCTAATCGCTTCGCTTGTTGCGTCTTTAAGGGTTTTACTTCCCGAATAAACAGGATTGACTTTTGCGCCGAGAAGTTTCATTCTTTCAACGTTTACTGCCTGACGTTTTGTGTCTTCTTCGCCCATATAAATTTCGCATTCAAGCCCAAAAAGAGCGGAAACAGTCGCCGTCGCAACGCCGTGCTGACCTGCTCCGGTTTCTGCGATGATTCTTTTTTTCCCCATTCTTAAGGCTAAAAGAACTTGTCCCAATGCATTATTGATTTTATGAGCGCCTGTATGGTTCAAATCTTCTCTTTTAAGGTATATTTTGCCTTTTCCGTAATATTCAGTAAGTCTTTTCGCTAAATAAAGAGGTGTTGGTCTTCCTGAATAGTCTTTCATCAGGCTGTACAAATCATCAAGAAATTTTTCATCGTTTATTGCGGTATTGAAAACTTTTTCCAGCTCGTACAATGCGCCCATAAGAGTTTCAGGGACGTATTTACCGCCGTATTTTTCAAAATGTCCTTTTGAATCAGGCAAATTATATGGTTTATTTTTTTCAAAAAAATGTGACATTCTTTATTTATTTAATTCTTTTCATATCATAAGGCTAAGGCAATTTACCGCTTTTTATTATATCATCTCATGCCAAAATAACTCCAATTGTTAATTAATTTTTTTGTGTCATTGCGAGGAGAGGCTTTTAGCCTCGACGCGGCAATCCATTTTGTTTTTTATGGATTGCTTCGCTTCGCTCGCAATGACGATTTTGGTAATTTTTTCAAAAAATTAAGCAGGCGATTCGAGTTATTTAGCGAAAATAATTAAGAATTGTAAAATTTAGGACTTGAAGCTATCATTTTTTTGTCTTTACGTATTTTATATTATTAGTAAAATTTATAATAAACACTTTTACATTCTAAAGGAAAAGGAAAAAACATTATGGTTGGTCCAATATCAACAGTTTCACAAGTGCCTGTAAGCCTTACAACAAATTCAAACACAAGACCTGTTTCCGTCAGAACAGCTCCGGAAAATGAAATTGACCAGATTAACAACACTCCAAATATGAAAAAACTTTACAATGCGAAATTATATGGAGGAGTAATAGGAGCGGCTGTTCCTTTGGCATTATCGGCTGTTTGTATCGCAAAAACAAAAAATATACTTAAAGAAGCGCCTAAGCTTAAAGCGCTGTTAAGAACGGGAATGGCATTAGCAGGAATTTGTTTAGCTGCCCCCGCGGCAAAAATGGCGGCATCCTTCTCAAAAACACTTACTATATTTACTTCTACAAGAGGGAGCAATAAAGCAGAATAAATTTTTAAAAAACATTCAAAAAAAAGGGGATTAATTTTTAAAAATTAATCCCCTTTTAAAAATTTTTTTTAGCATGTTAATATTATAATAACGAAATAGATTGCCACGTCGCATCCATAGGATGCTCCTCGCAATGACAATAAAAGAAAGTAAAAAGAGGTATTATCAAAATGAAAGAAGGAATCCATCCAAAATATAAGGAAACAACTGTTAGCTGCGCTTGCGGCAATGTAATCGAAACAGGTTCAGTTGCAGAAGGTATGAAAGTTGAAATTTGCAACGCATGTCATCCATTCTTTACCGGCACTCAAAAAATAATGGATACCGAAGGCAGAGTTGAAAGATTCAACAAACGTTACGGTAATTTAAACAAAAAATAAAACATCAGTTTTTATACTTTTACAATAAGCCTTTGCAGTTTTTCTGCGGGCTTATTGTTTAGAGAATTAGTGATAAAAGATTTTTTATCACCCACCCCCTACCCCCTCCCTCAAGGGAGGGGAAGAAAATTCGGCGAGGGGGCTTTGCCCCCTCACCTCGACACCCCAAAAATTAAGGTAAAAAATTATGCAAGAAAAAGAATTTCCAATAGTAAATCTCATAAGCATGCCGGAAAATCCTCTAAAAACAATTTATGCGGCATGCAGAACCTGTTATTCTGCTGACTACCCGATAAACATATGGGAAAACGCTACTGATGACGAAAAAATGCTTAAGCTCGTTAAAAGAGTTCTGGCTTCCGGTCATCACAGCACAATAGAGCATTGCCAGTATGTGTTTACAATTAGCGGGGTTTCAAGAGCCTGCACCCATCAGCTTGTAAGACACAGGCACATGTCTTTTTCCCAAAAATCCCAAAGATATGTCACAGAAAAAGGACAGTTTGAGTATATTACCCCTAATACAATAAAAAAAGCCGGATTTGAAGCCGAATATGATGAATTTATGAGCAAAACGGCTGAATTTTACGAAAAAATGGTAAATCAGGGAATTCCCGCGGAAGATGCAAGATTTGTTCTTCCTAATGCTGCAACAAGTTCGCTTGTTGCGAGTCTTAATTTAAGGGAGTTTATTCATCTGGCTAATATCAGGCTTTGTACAAATGCGCAGCATGAAATACGAATTATGGTCAAAAAAATGTGCGATTTGGCTATAGAAAAAGACTCTTGGCTTGGTGAATACCTTGTTCCAAAATGCGAAGCGTTGGGGCATTGCGATGAAATAAGGGGTTGTGGAAGAAAACCACAGAAAATATAATAATAAAAGTAAAACTGTCATCCTGCGCAAAGCAGGGAACACGCTTTTTTGATTAAGTATCAAAAAAGAAGGGTGAGATCTAGCAAGTAGTAAAAAAAGTCAAATGGACAGATTCTTCGGGCTAAAGCCCTCAGAATGACAATGAGGTAACAATCATGAAAGATATGCTGGGTAAAATTCAAAATATAGAAAAAAGCTATATCGAGCTTGGAGAAAAGCTTAGCGACCCTGAAACAATCAAGGATTTTGAAGAGTTTAAAAAACTTTCCAAGACTAGAAAGTCTATGGAAGAAAGTGTAGAAATTTATCATACATGGCAGGATGCAGCAAAGGCAAAAGAAGATGCGATTCAAATGCTTAAAGGTGAATCAGATGAAGAAATGAAAGAACTTATTCAACTGGAACTTGATCAGGCTGAGGCAAAAATTCAACAGTGCGAAGAAAGAATGAAGATTCTTCTGCTTCCTAGAGATCCTAATGATGACAAAGATATTATGCTTGAGATTAGAGGAAGCGCAGGAGGCGATGAAGCCAATATTTTTGCGGCTGATCTTATGAGAATGTATCTTAGATATGCAGAAAAACAAGGATGGCAAACAGAAATTCTGGGCATTTCAGAAGCTGCTGTCGGCGGTATAGGTGAAGTTATAATTAATATAAAGGGTGATGCCGTTTACAGCAGGCTAAAATACGAATCCGGCGTTCATAGAGTTCAAAGAGTTCCTTTAACCGAATCATCGGGAAGAATACACACAAGTACGGCAACAGTTGCCGTTATGCCCGAAGTTGAAGATGTTGGAACAGAAATTGATATGAAAGATCTTGAAATTACAACCGCACGTTCAGGCGGCGCGGGCGGGCAGAATGTAAACAAAGTGGAAACAGCAGTAAGAATGGTTCATAAACCGACAGGCATTATGGTTTTTTGTACTGAAGAAAGAAGTCAGCTTAAAAATAAAGCTAGAGCTCTTCAAATAATTAAAGCCAAGGTTTATGATATTGAAAATCAAAAGCAGATGCAGGAAATTACCGATTTAAGAAGGTCACAAGTCGGGACAGGTGACAGAAGCGAAAGAATCAGAACCTATAATTTCCCGCAGGGAAGATGTACTGATCACAGAATCGGAGAAAACTTAAACGTCTGGACTGTTATTGAAGGTGAGCTGGATGATCTTCTTGATATGCTTGCGCAGGCTGACCAGAAAGCAAAACTCCAAAAACTTGCCGAATCTGTGTAAATAAACTAACTGAAAATTTTGTCATTGCGAGACAATGAACGTTTGTAGAACAAAATTGTTTGACTAACGAAGCAATCTTCCTTTTGTCGAGCATAGTCATTGGAAGATTGCTTCGTTACTTCAATAATTGTATTTTACAGGTAGCTTTATGCCTCGCAATGACATTATACAATTTAGGTATTATTCATGTTTCTAAAAGAAATAAACCAAAACACAATTTCAAAATTAAAAGAAAGCGGCATTTCTTCAAGTGAAGCTGTCATAGAAACTGACATTCTTTTAAATTTCGTCTTTGGAATTACTAAAAAAGATTTAATCCTCAACCCTCAAAAGGTATTAAAAGCAGACAAGCTGGAAGCTTTTAATTCTCTTATTGATAGACGAATTAAGGAAAAAATTCCTGTTCAATATCTGACGAATGAAGCTTTTTTTATGGGTGAAGAGTTTTATGTAGATGAAAACGTCCTGATTCCCCGTCCTGAAACTGAAATTCTGGTGGAAGAAGTCCTGCGTCATTGCGAGCAAAGCGAAGCAATCCATTTAGCTAATAGAGAATGGATTGCTTCGTCGCAAGCTCCTCGCAATGACAATAAACTAAAAATTCTGGATATTGGTACAGGTTCAGGCTGTATTGCCTGTATGTTGGCAAAGAATTTGTCTGATGCCACAATTTTTGCCTGCGATATTTCAGAAAAAGCTCTTAAAGTTGCTGAATTTAATGCGGAAAAGCTTGGTGTAAAAGACAAAATAACTTTTATAAACTCTGATATTTTCAAAAATATCGGCAGTACAGAAAAATTTGATGTGATTGTTTCAAATCCGCCTTATATTTCCATACTTGAAAAACAAAATCTCCAGCCGGAAGTTGTGCTTCATGAGCCGCATCGGGCACTTTTTACCGAAGACGAAAAAGGAATATCTTTTTACGAAAAACTTATTTTTCAGGCAAAAAATCAATTAAATAAAAATGGGTATTTAGCTGTTGAAATAGGGATTTATCAAGCTGCTGATGTTATTAAAATCTTTAAAAACGCCGGTTTTAAAGAAATAAAAGTTATTAAAGATTTTAATAATATAGAGAGAATTGTTATTGGAAAACAAACAGGGCTGAGGAAAGTAAGCTGAAAGCTACAAATTGTCATTGCGAGCAAAGAAGGGGGACAATCCAAGAAAATTGAGCTTTTTTACAAAAAAACATATTTAAAATCGTTTATTTTTGGATTGCTTCGTCGGCGCTACGCGCCTCCTCGCAATGACAGCACAATGATTACAGCTTATTTTCCTTTACCATGGGAAAACAAAGAATGAGTTCTTGATATTTTTTTATGGGTGTATAATAATAAGTTCTAACATGGCATAGTAGCTCAGTTGGCTAGAGCACGTGGCTCATACCCGCGCGGTCACTGGTTCGAATCCAGTCTATGCCAATTAAAAAACCCTCATTATAACGAGGGTTTTTTATTAAGTTTTTTCAAATTTAATTGCAAATAATATTTTTAATATATTGCAGTATTTACAAATTATATAGTAGAATATATGAGTAAAGAATTGAGAGAATAAAAAAATGCAACAAGCTACATATAAAACAGAAATTTTAACAACAACAAATATTGATCAAATAAAAGAAATTTATGAAAGTTTCAGATTAAAAGCTACAAAAGATTATAGATATGAAATAGAACCACTGGATTTTTATTCTTTTAAAGAATCCATTGAGGACGGTCGTTTAAACGGAATTGCTTTATTTGACGGGACTCAACCTTCCGGAATCCTTATTTTTGTTGTCGAACCGCATAAAGCAATAGAATTAAATATAATTCATGTTCCTGACAGAAAAGATTTAAACAAAAAACGTTTAGCTCTTGCAGGCGCGCTTATAGAACATTTGAAGAATATGCCTGATTGGAAAGTTATAAGCTATCCTCTTCTTGGATTTCAGGAAACATTTACAAGAGATATAGCGCTCTTGAAATTTCAGCTTACCGGACAGGCAATGGTAAGATTTGATTTTTCTGATTCGGTTGCCTACAAAGTTTTACAGAAATCTGATGTTGGACAATTACCTGAAGGTTATACAATAGAGCCATGGGATGACAAATATTTTGATGCCGCTGTTGAAGTAATTAATCTTGGATTTAAAAATTCCAAAGATGTGCTTTTTGACCCGAGATTTTTAACAACTGAAGGCTGCAGCGATGTTATATCAAAAATTACAGGAAATATTTTCGGTCATTTCATGCCGGAAGAAACAAGAGTTATTTTGAAAGACGGTAACGTAGAAGGTGTTTGCTTTGTTAATATGGTAACTCCAGCTAAAGCAAACATTCCTTTAATTTCTGTCAGAAAAAATATCAGAAATAAAGGTCTTGGCAAATTTATCCTCAAATCTGCTGTCGTAGGCATTATAAAAGCATTGTCAGAACAAAAAATTGCTGTAAGTGAAGTAAATGCAGCTGTTGAAACAGATAATTACCCTGCATTAAAAATGTACAGGCGAGTTGGATTTAGAGAAGATTATACATATCCTCATGCTTATTACAAAAATTCGAATTATAAAGACTAGTTTTTTTACCTAAACACGACTGTTTTAGTGCCGTTAAGCAAAATTCTTCTTTCCACATGCCATTTTACGGCTCTTGAAAGTATTATCGTTTCAAGATCTCTAACTGTCATTCCAATGTCATCCGTTGTATAAGTATGGTCAACTCTTTCAACAGCCTGTTCTATTATTGGTCCTTCATCAAGATTAGGAGTTACGTAGTGAGCTGTAGCCCCGACAATTTTAACTCCTCTGTCATGCGCCTGTGTATATGGAGCAGCGCCTTTAAAACTAGGCAAAAACGAATGGTGAATATTAATACAACGACCGTTTAAAGCTTTACACATTTTAGGGGATAATATCTGCATATATCTTGCCAGAACAACAAGATCAATTTTAAGCCCATCAACTAGCTGAAGGATTTTTTCTTCGTTTTCGGCTTTATTATCAGGAGTTGAAGGAAGATGAAAATAATTTATTCCATGCCATTCAACTAAATCTTTCATTTCTGTATGGTTTGAAACTACTGCAACTATTTCCATGGGAATTTGACCTGATTTTGTCTTATGCAGCAAGTCATTTAAACAATGCCCGAATTTTGAAACAGCTATTAAAACTCTGGGGCGATGGCTATAATCATTAATTTCCCATTGCATTGAATATTTTTCAGCTATAGGCGTGAATTTTGTTCTTATATCTTCAAGATTTTTAAATTTTGAATCTGCTCCCTGAAAAACCGTTCTCATAAAATATTTTTTTGTTGTCGGATCTCCATAATTGAATGAAGAAGTTATAAATCCTTTATTTTCATAAATAAAATTCAGAACATTTGCGGAAATTCCCGATGCATCAGGACATATCATTGTTAAAATATAGTTTTTTTTGTTAGGCATTTATATAACTCCAGCTAGTACATGTCATTGCGAGGAGGCGCTTTGCGTCGACGCGGCAATCTAAAACCACTAATTAAAAATCCTCGTTTTAAACTTTTCATTATTTATATCAAATTTTTCATCAGGCATTATCCAATGGTTTCTATTTTTTGTTATCGGAATAAATACCGCCGAAGTAGCATCTTTATAAACTACTCGCCAATTTTCAAGCATAATAAGTTTATTATAAACCGCATAATCAGTATTCATCAATATTATATCTGCATGATATTTAGTCATTAAATCATCCCAGTTTTTACCTACATAATGAAATCTTGCCACTTCGCTTATTAATGATTCGGGATAAACTCCGTCATATCTTCCATCAACAGCTACAAGGCATTGCGGATGTAATTGCCAGAGGGCATAGCTTCCCCAGTTGAATAACACCAGCAAATTTCCCGATAAATTGTTTTGCTGTATAAACTTAACAGCTCTTACGGGGAACTGTTTGTTGTCAACTTTAACTTTAAGCGGAACAAAATGAATAGTCAAAGTCCCTATTAAAATAATCAATCCATAAATTACAAAATCTGTTAAAGATTTAATGCCGGTTTTTATTTTGCTTGAGGTGACATTGCGAGGAGGCGCAAAGCACTGACGAAGCAATCTATTCAATAAATTGGATTGCCGCGTCGAGTCTGTGACTCTCCTCGCAATGACAGCGGTATAAAAATTAAATGCCTGATAAAGATAACCTGTAATATATCCCGCGGCTGCAATTATGAAAAAGATATTATGCATTATATGCTGCAAAGAAACCCAAAAAGTAGCACAAAGAATAAGTATTTCCGACCAATTTATTTCTTTTCGCTTTTTAGTAAGCACATATAACAACGCAAAAAGCGTGAATAGCGCGAAAATTTTGAAGCCGAAAGCTACACTAAACGAACCGAATAAATTTAGAGGCATCCATTCTGTTAAAAACGGTCTTTTCATTGTGACAGCTTCTATTAAATACGGTAAATATTTGATTCCGTATGGATTAATCAAAGTTGCAAGAGTTGAAACGCCAAGAATTACAATATACTTAGCAAATTTCCTGCGATTAATTGCCTCTCCTATTGTGTATAAAAACACAAGTCCCAATCCTGCAAAAAATCCGCCGTGCAAGTTTGCCCAGAGAACCATAGTTGCAGGAAAAATCCAGATTAATCTGTTGTTCCCCCGTTTTATTAGTTCAAGAAGATACATCCATAAGGCAAAAAACGCAAATGTAAAACAATGCGACATTATTGTTGTTAAAAATCCAAACAAAATTGCATAAAGAAAAAAAGCATAATAAATAATTCTGTAATGGTTTTGTTCGGGGAATTTAAGCTGATTAAGTTTAAAAATACTGAAAAATACTGAAAACATAAGGACAGCTTTCAGCAAACTCAAGCCTAAATCTCCGAATTTATCGACGAGGTAATAAAAAACAACTCCCGATAACCATTCATGGTCTATCCAGATTGGTTTTGTCTGTGTATAGGCAAATATATCCTGTTTTAAAATATGACCTGTCGTGAAAAATATTTTACCGACGGCAAGTCTTGCCCATAAATCCCAATCCGCATTATTATGTCCGGCTATTAAAAAATATATAATCAATAATATGCTTAAGAAAAAAATGTGTTTTTTCATTAAATTTTTAATTTTTTGCTCTCTCTTTTACCCAGTTTTTGTAGCTTTGTTTTCTTTTGTTTTCAAGATAATTAGTATTTGAGGAAGAGGGGTGACCATCCCTGGTCATTTTACCATCCGTGGGTAATTTTTTATTAACTGCTTTTACGGTTTCATTTTTTGGTTTCTCTTGCGATGAAACTATACTGCTTTTTACTGATGTATAATCTGAATTTTTTGTAGCCGTATAAACTTCAAAAGAAGTTTCTCTTGCTATTTTTTCAGAGAATTTTTTCAGTTTTTCCGAAGAAATTATATTTTCTCCAAAAGAATTTATAGGATTTCCAAAATCCGAAGCAGGAATATCCTGATTATAAGTTTTATCCCATAATACAAGACCTGTTTCTGTATCTATCAAAGCAAGCTGGACATTAAGCTTATAACAAGGATTTATTGGGCTTTCGTTATTAACGCTGTTATAAATATTACTGCCGATAAAAGGTAATCCCATAAAAATCAAATCCTTGGAAAATATCCTTCCGAAAGGCAACATGGTTGAAAATATTTCCGAATATTTATTACCGCCTGATCTGTTTAAAAACATATTTTGAATGTCAAATGCGCCGGATACCAGCAAAATTTTATCTATTCCGAGTCTTTTTTCGAGAAGATTACAGGTTTCGTAATCTACAACCCTGTTATCACGATAATTCATAAGAAATTCTTTATAACGTTTTGACATACCGTAGCTTTGAACCAAATCTTTAGTGGAATTAATGTCAGGCACATCAAAACTTGAATATTTGTTTATCGAGTTAATTATGTCATTGGCAATCATATCAACTGTATTTGGATAAACGCCGTAACTTGACTGCGCCGTCGGAACATTTACGGGGCTGACAAACATTTTTCCGCCTGATACGGCAATTGCCCCTTCTTTTAACGCTAAAAAAGAAAGGAATGTTACTAGAACAAACATAATATTAAAAAATTTTTTCATTTTCCCCGAGTCTTTTATTTTTGAATGCAATTTTATAATTTTGGCATCATGAAATAATTATCTAATATATTATCGCTCTTTTTAATCCTTTTTTTAATTGATTTATTTAACTCCAGTCGCTAATTAATTTTACAGAAATTTTCTTAAAACCCGCCCCAGCCACCCTTTCGGTAAGAAAAGGGCTGCGCCCTTTACCTGCTTTTTATAATTTTTTAAAAAAATTTCTTCAATGAAAACAAGGATTTTGACTAATTGGCGACTCGGGTTAGTTAACTCTTTTTCACTAAATCATTAAAATATATAGAATAGATTGCCACTTAGTGGTGCAGCGATGCTGCCGCAATGATAGCGAATTGATTTATTTCTTTGTATCGGATTCAAATAATGCGTCTATTTTATCCAGGCTGAAAACTATTTTTCCTTTTACTTTTTTGAATCTGTTATAAATGCTTTTTTTAATATTATTATGTTTTTCTTTAATACCCGCGGAAAATCTGCGGCTTATGTTCAGGATTTCTCCTGTTATTTCAAGCAGTTTATAATTAATCCATTTACTTAAAGAAAACTTTTTTTGGTTTGCATCTATTTCATGATTTTTATTTTCAGGTTCTCTCTCTTTAATTTTTCGTTCTTTATTGTGTTCATTTTGATTCATAGAAGTATCGACTTCAGAAATCAAATTGAAAGGTCTTAAAATAAGTTTTTTGAACACATCAGAGAGTTTATCTTTGATGTCTTTTTCTTTTTCCCCATAAATAGCAGCCAATTTATCACTAATATCAATAAAAGTCGGTAATTGCTTTAAGGTGTTTTTAGAAGGTGATGTCATTTGAGGCATATTTTTCTGAACAGCTTCCGAAGAAAACATATCGGGATTTGCAAATCTTATAGGTACTTGCGTTTCCGGTGTATTTGCAACGCGATTATTTACCGCAGGATTAATTACGGTTTTATCAACCTTTATATCTACTATCGGTGTTAGCTTTGGCACTGATATTTCAGCCACTGCTTAAAAACCCTCTTTAGATTTACCTCAACCTCTAAATAACTCGAATTGCTAGTTGTCATTCTCAACGACCAACGGGAGTGTGAGAATCTGCTATAACAATTGTTTTTAGATCCTCACGTTCGCTTTGCTCACTGAGGATGACATGCGGGTTTTGCATAATTAGCAATTCGAGTTAAATATATTTTTCTATTTTTATCCTATAACTTAAACTCGTCAAGTCAATTGTTTTTAAACAAATATTACAGCGGCTTTCAGGGCTAGGCTACTTTACTAAGAAGCCATCCGGTTAAAACCCTGTTAATCCAATTGAGGTTGTATTATGTGCATAATTATGTCATAATAATGTTGTAATTTACGAGGTAATAAATTATGCCACAAATAAAACCAATAAAAGATTTAAGAAATACTAATGAAATTTCGGATTTATGCCATAAACAGAATGAGCCGATATTTATTACAAAAAACGGATACGGTGATTTAGTTGTAATGAGCATAGAGACTTATGAGCGTCAACTTGGACGTGCTGAAGTGTATAAAAAACTTAGTGAAGCAGAAGAAGAAATTTCTCAGGGGATTCCCTTATTAGAGGGTGAAGAACTTTTTAAAAAGCTAAAGAATAAATATGTCAAAAAATAGTTATAGTTTAAAATTTACTCCCAAAGCAGGTGAAGATTTAGAGCAAATATACAGCTATATTTCAGAAAAACTCTTTGATATTACTGCTGCAAATAATTTACTTGAAAAAATAGAACACAACATAATGAGGTTAAAAGATTTCCCTTGTTCATGCAGTTTAGTTTCAGATGAGTTGTTAAAAAGTAAAGGTTATCGTAAGTTAATAGTTGAGAATTACATTGTTTTTCATTTGATTAATGAATCAGAAAAACAAGTTATAATTATGCGTATTCTTTACGGTTCTCAAAATTATCAAGATTTTTTATAGCAGTTTTTCAAGATATTAGTCCTTATTCAGGCAAGTGGACAAAATTAAAAATGTTCTTAATACTAAAACGAGTTTATTTTTTTAAACAATCATATTTTAGGATTATTGGATTATATAAAAGAAATTAGTAAAATAATTAAATAAGGACTTAGATTGCCACGTCGAACCTTCAGTTCTCCTCGCAATGACAATTTAGCAAAGAAGGAATGTTTTTTGAATAAGGACAAAGACTATTACAAGATACTGGGCATAAATTCTTCCGCCGACAAAAAGGAAATAAAATCAGCTTACAGGTCTCTTGCAAGAAAATATCACCCTGATACCAATCAGGGTAACAAGCTTAGTGAAGAAAAATTTAAGGAAATCGGTGAAGCTTATTCGATTTTAAGTGATGATGCCCGCAGGGCGCAGTATGATCTTTTAAAAGGGGTATCCCAAAAGAAGCCGAACACTAGCGAACAGGCTAAAAAACAGGCTTCGGAAGCATACACCGAACAAAAAAAATCAAACGCAAAGTCAAAGTCTGAAGCAGAAAAACGTCCTTTTGGAGATGTCTTCTCTGATTTTGTTGATAAAGTATTTGAAAAAGGACAAGCTCCAAAGCCCAAGCAGTCACAGGAAAAACCGCGAGAAACACAAAAACCCGCTCCTAAAAAAGGCGATGATATAACAGCAGATATAAGTATTACAATCGTTGAAGCCCATAACGGCACAGTCCGAAAAGTTAACATTCTTCACACGGAAACTTGTCCGAAATGCAAAGGGAAAAGATATTTAAACAGTGTTCAATGTCCGGCATGCAAAGGAAATGGCGAAATTTCCAACCATAAAAAGATTTCCGTCAAAATTCCTCCGAATGTTACCGAAGGTTCAAAAATAAGAATAGCAGGCGAAGGAAATCAGGGACAAAACGGCGGGGCAAGCGGTGATCTTTTTCTTGTCGTCAGCATAATCAAAAATTCAATATTTGAATTTGAAAACCTTAACGTACTTTGTGAAATCCCTATCACTCCCACAGAAGCAGCTTTAGGCGCGGAGATATTTGTTCCTACCATAGACGGTCAATTAAGTATGAAAATCCCTCCTGAAACACAGGCAGGGCAAAGATTTCGTCTTTCCGGCGAAGGCATCCCCGATGCAAACACGGCAAAAAGAGGCGACCAGCTTATAACAGTACGAATTGAAATCCCTTCTAATCTTTCGCAGAAAGAAAAAGAGCTTTATATGGAGCTTGCAAAAATTCGCAAGTTTAATCCCAGAGATGGCTTAATTTTTAATTAAGAAAGAATTTTTAAAAATAAATGAATAAAAATGCAAATATTATTGAAATATTCTCGTCAATTCAGGGCGAAGGTCCTTATATCGGCTATCGGCAAATTTTTATAAGATTTGCAGGATGTAATCTTAACTAAGATTACTGCGACACACCGTTTCATGCTCAAGAATTCTGTAATATTCAAAAAACAGAAAGTTCTGAAAAACTAAAAAATCCTGTTTCTGTAGAGCAGCTTCTGGATGTCACCCTGAAACAAGTTCAGCATGACAATTGTCATGGCATAAGTCTGACAGGAGGTGAGCCGCTTTTACATACTGACTTTTTATTGGATTTTTTGCCTGATTTTAGAAAAAGCTTTCCTAAAACCAAAGTTTATCTCGAAACAAACGGGACTCTTTTTGAAGAATTGGAAAAAATTATTGATTATATCGATATAATTTCTATGGATTTAAAGTTGAAATCCTCCACAGGTGTTGATTTCCCTTTTGAGAAACATAAAAAATTCATAGAAATCGCTCGTAATAAAAATGTTGAGATTTTTGCAAAAGCTGTGATTACCAGCAAAATTTCAGGTGAAGAAATCGATGAATTGTCTGATTTTATAAAAATTCCTCTTATTTTACAGCCTGTAAGCTCTTTCAACAAAGAACTTTTGCTTTCTGCCCGAAATATTCTCGAAATTCAGGAAAAATTTCTGAAAAAACTGGAAGATGTGAGAGTAATTCCTCAGGTACATAAGTTTCTTGATTTGTTATAATATCCTTGTCATTGCGAGGAACGTAGTGACGAAGCAATCCAAGAAAATCGAGCTTTTTTACAAAAAACATATTTGAAATCATTTATTTTTGGATTGCTTCGTCGGCGCTTCGCGCCTCCTCGCAATGACAAGTCAACATAGGAGAAAAATGAATTTGCTTAAAATAAAACTGAACGGACAAAAAAAAGAGGTTTCACAAGGAACAACTGTTCAAAATCTTCTTGATGAAATGAATATAAAAAATACAATGTTTGTTGTTGAAAAAAATCTTGAAATTCTACCGAAAGAACAATATATTTCCTGCAAAATTTCCGAAAACGATAATATCGAAATAGTAGGGTTTTTTGGAGGAGGCTAATATCTAAACAATTCTTTTATATAACCAATTCGGTAGATTAAATCCGGATTATTATTTCTTATCATAAAGAAATCACATCTAACTTTAATATGGATTGAATTATGAAAGAAATTATAATCTGGAACGATAAATATTTAACCGGTATTGAAATAATTGACTCGCAACACAAAAATATTTTTAAATGTGTAAATAATCTTTTTGATGCCATCGAAAAATTAGAAATAAAAGAAGAACTTCTTGAAAAAATCCGCTGTATTGATTTTTACACAACTGAACATTTTGATACCGAAGAAAAATACATGTTAGAACTTAATTATCCCGGATATCTTGAACATAAAAAAACTCACGAAGAATTTAAAAAAGTATACGAAGAAATCAGATACAATTATGTTTACAAAAAAGACACTGTCTATGTTTTGGCTGTTCATTTAAATCATACTATGGCAGACTGGCTTGATTATCATCTCCAAAATGAAGACCGGCGGCTTGCAGAATTTTTAAGAAAATATAAGTATTAAAAATGAATAAATTAATCGGTTTATATATTATTTTAATTCTTTTGATTGCATTATTCGCTTTATTTGATGTTAATTTTTATCCTGCTTTTTTAATTAAAGTGCCATTTACTCCTTTTATTCATAAAACATTTGAAGGATTAGTAACTTTTATATTTATTTTAATATTTTGGAAAGCCAATCAATTATATTCTCAAACCAAAGATAAAAGAATGGCAATCATTGCAGGAAGCTTTTTGGCAGCAAGTTTTTTAAATATTTATCATTTAATGTCTTCTTTTGGAATTTTACTTAATGTTTTAACTTTTGAAAATATTAAAATAAATCCGGCATTAATTTATTTATTAGCCATAAAACTTATTATTCCCGGTTCATTATTTATTGCTATTTTTTACACGGAAAAAGTTTCTGATCAAAATTTAAAAGATTTTAGACGCAAAACATATTTTTTATATTTTTGTATATTCTTATCAATAATTATTTGGAATAAATTTATATTTTATTGGGTTCCTGACTTTATTGTTCACAAAATTTTATTGATTGAACATAATTTAAGTATTATTGACGAATCATTATATTTTCTTATTTCTCTTTTTTTAATAGACAGAAATTTAGCTTACGGTAAAAAAATGTTTTCTGTTTTTATAGCCGGTTTGTTTTTGCTGGGTTCCTCTGAATTATTTGATGTAAATCCGACATTTTTAGCAATTAATGAAATTTTTTCACATTTTTTTAAAGCACTCGGGTTTTTATTTATTTTTTTTGGAATTACAAAATTTCAATCATTACCTGATATTAAAAGCATAAAACAAAAAATGCTTACTTCTCTGGCGTTGTTTTTAATTATATCGTATTTAACATTTTCTTTTTTCATTTCATTAATATCTGAAAGCAATTTATCTTTAAATCTACCGTATATTTTTATTGAATTTTTATTAATTTCTGCAATTATCGGTTATATAGTCACATCATCTTTCATTTCGCCAATTTCGAATATTATTGAAACAATGAATAAATATAAACCCGGAAAAAAATCGGAACAAATAAAAATAAATTCGAATGATGAAATTGGGGAGTTAAGTAAAAAATTAAACGAAATTATTGACAGAGAGTGGGATTATTCACAAGAATTAATGAAAAATCAGGCAAAAATTCAGAATTTATTAGATAAAGAACATCTTTTATTTAAGATCACAACTACTATCAGAAGTTCTCTTAATATTAATGAAACTTTGTCAATTATCGGTAATGAAATAGCTACCGTTTTTAATGTTCAAAGAGCTTCTATTGTTAAATTTCCTGATAAAAATGATTATAAAAAATGGATAGTTCAAAAGGAATTTAAAAGTTACGAAAAAATTAAAGGCTTTGCTGATGTTGAATTTGATATAAAAGTAGGTGAGTATAACGGGATTTTTGTTGTTGATAAAGGGCAAAATCTTGTTATAAATAATCTTCAGGAATCTGACACTCCTGATTATTATAAAAAAACATATACAAAAATGGGTATTAAATCAATATTAAGTGTTCCAATCAGAACAGATGAAGATAAATGGGGTCTGATTTTTCTTTCTGAATATGAATATTACAGAGAATGGACAAAAGATGAAATAACTTTACTTCAAACTATAGCCGATCAGATTTATATTGCTATAAAACAGTCAGAACTTTTTGAAACAGTAAAACAAACAGCTGATAGAGAAAAATTATTAAGACAAATTATTGAAACAATCAGAAATACCCTGGATATTAAGAAAGTTAAAAAAAGTATAGTTAAGGAAATGGGCAAAGTTTTTAACGCGGATAGGTGTTATTTCAGGGCTTTTAATAAAAAAACGGATAAATTCTTGCCACCTGATGTTGAATATTTGGCATCTCCCGATATAAAAAGCTTAATGAATATTGAGCCTGATCAGGAAGGCTTAATATACTTTGCAGATGCTCTTAAAAAACATGAAAAAGGGTTCTATCCTATAGTTGTTGATATAGATACAATAAAAGATCCTTTAGTTGAAAGATATATGAAAAATGCAGGAATACTGGTGGATTATGCTATACCCATGTGGGACAAAGAAGAAGAGCTTACATATTTGGTTCTTCATTATTCAACCCGGAGACCCAATCTACAAAAAGAAGATTTGAATTTGATGGAAACTATAGCAAAACAAATAATAATAGCAATGGATCAGGTTAAGCTTTATGAAACCATTAAAGAACAATCTAAAAAAGAAGTGCTGCTAAGAAAAATAATTGAAACAATTAGAGGTACTCTCGACATTGAATATATAAAAAAAGAATTGGTTAATCAAATTGGTATGTTTTTGAAGGCAGACAGAGTAGCTATTGCTGAGTATGACAGTCAAATAGAAAATTATATTGTTTCAACAAATGCAGAGTATAGAAGTTCGGAAAATATAAAAACTTTTGTCGGGGTAGATTTTACGAATATTCCCGGATTTATTGAGTCTATAAAAAATGTACACCTTAAAAAAAATGATATTATATTTAACAATTTAGAAAAATATCTTGATGAAAATAATCTCAAAGGAACAGCGGTAGAAAAATTTTATACAAAATATGGCTTTATCTCATCTATGGCAATAAACATTTATTACAGAAATTTATTTTTAGGTGATCTTGTAATTACCTTTGAACATCAAAAAGATTTTTTGGAGGATGAAATCTCTTTGATTAAAACCCTTGCTAATCAAGCAGGTGTTGCTATTCATCAGGCTAAGCTTTATGAAACTATTAAAAAACAAGCACAAAATGAAAGAATTTTAAGGGAAATAATAAGTGAAATTAAAATTTCTCAAACTCTTGATGAAATATATAAGTATATTATTAAAAAATTAGCGGATGTTTTTGATACAGAAAGAGCTTTATTTATCGAAATGCCTGAATTAGAAAATGAAAACCCTTCAATAAAACATCAATATCATAAACAACTTGATATTCCTTTTATACCTGAGTACATGATTCAGGAAAAATGCCTTATGGATTTATTTGAAACAGCAAACAAAGAAGGTGTTGCTATTGTTAGCAACACTCAAGAACATAATAAAGATGATGAAAAGCTTCAACACTTTTTTAAATCTTTCAACATAAAATCAATATTATTAGTTCCTTTAATCAGATATAACCACGATATAAAATTATTGGGAGCTTTTGTACTTTGCTCAAGCCAGGTTAGAGATTGGAATCAAGATGAAATAAATCTTATAAAATCACTTACTAATTCAACAGTAACAGTTATTTGGGAAATCAAAAAAAGAGCTGAACTGGAAGAATTAAGGGATGTTTTTATCTTAACTCTGACTCATGATCTTCAAGTGCCGCTTGTAGGAGAACATAAAGCATTGGAATTTATTGTTTCAAGATCTGAAGATCAGCCTATAGGTAAATTTAAAGACATTATAATTGATATTTTAAAAAATAATGAAGGACTAACGATTCTTTTAAAAAAATTATTAAACACTTATAATTTTGAATCAGGAAAACAAAAATTGGATTTATCTTTACAAAATTTAAATGTTCCAATAAATAACGTCATAAATTCATTAAAAGATTTAGCTGATTCCAAACAAATATCTATTGAAACTCAAATAGATGAAAACTTGCCCTCTATAATGATGGATTCCGAACAAATCAAAAATATTCTGCATACATTATTAGAAAATTCTATTACTTATATTCAACAAGGCGGTCATATTATTATAAAAAGCATCAAAGAAAAAGATAAAATAATAACCTCTGTTACAGATAACGGTCCAGGCATTCCTTATCAAACAAGGGAAAGAATTTTTGAAAGATATGCTATGGCAATTGCAATTGAAAGAAAAATCGGGGCAGGTTTAGGATTATATCTGGCAAAACAAATTATTGAAGCCCATAGAGGAAGAATTTGGTTTGAAACAGAACTGGGAAAAGGAACAACTTTCTATTTTAGCTTACCTTTAGGCTAATTATTTATATCTTAGTAATTACATACACTGAGCTTAATACACGTGCGGAAACTTCTACAAAATCTTTAAATATTTGTGACCAATCAATCTGTGGCTGCTCTTTTCTTGGTACTAAAACCGTATCTCCCGGTTCAAGTTTTTTTCTTGAAGCAAATTTAACTCTTTCTGCCATACCACCGGCTTTAACGATATATATTGCATTTTTACGGGAATGTTCCGTGAAACCGCCTACATTATTTATATAATCTTTAACGGTTTTGTTTTTATCGTAGTTAATTGCTGTCTGGTTCATGGTTTCACCTAAAACCATAATGTATTTTGATAAAAGAGGAATAAATATCTCATCGCCCGGTTGTATGTCCAAATTTTCATCTTCCGTCAGGTTATTAACATCATTAGTATTTATATTAAGGCTAATTCTTCCGTAACCTTTTTGTGTTTTTTCTTTCAGCATATCAATAAGGTTTGTCTGATTGTTAATATAGCTTTGAACATTAACATTAATTTGTTTTTGATCTGAAATTTCAAATTTGGTCAATTTATCGGATAAATTTTCCTGCTGTTTTAAAATATAATCGTCAAGAACCTGTTTTTGCGTATCTGAAACGGATTTTCTCAAGAAAATTATTCCTTTTAAATTACCGTTATTATTAACTCCGCCTGCCATATTAATAATGTCTTTAAGTTTCAAATTATCCGAATATTTATAAATTCCGGGAGTATTAACATGTCCTAATATCTGAACTGTTTCCAGAGTTTCGGTTGGTTTTAATTCTCTAAAAAGTATTCTGTTTCCTGCCTGTAAAATTAAATTCTGTGTTTTATCATTTTGAACAAGAAGGTCATACAGGTAAACAACTTTAGTTGTTTCTTTATTATTAACGGTATTTTCGGTAATACTTACATTATATTGATTATTACCTGCATTTTCAACGGCACTTGCAGGGATTTGAGTATTATTATCAACACTTTCAGCAGTATTTATAATATTTTGATTATTTTTTTCCGTAATTTCAGCAACAATATTTTTTATTTGTATTTCGTCAATTTTTTTATCGGTATTGCTTACGTTTTCATAATTTGAGGAATCTACCGTGAATCTAACCGAAGCAAGAACATTTTTCAAAGTCATATTTTCATTATAAGGGATTATTCCGGGGTTAAGTATGCAACCGGAAACGCTTATAGTTTCCATAGTTGTGCTCGGGAATATTTTTATTTGATCCTGCGGCATTAATTCGGGATTTGTATAGCCGTTAAAAAAATCTATAAGAGAAACAGGTATTGAAACAATTTCTTTTGATGTTCCGAAGACTCTTTCTATTACCGCCTGCTCCGTAAAAGTCCCCGATAAAAGTTCGTCTTTTGATTTCAGCACATCGGATAATTTTAGTCCTTTTTTATATTGAAATTTTCCCGGATTTTTAATATTGCCTGAAATATTCACAAAATTTTCGGGCTGGTCATAAAAATTCTTAAATTGCAAAAAATCACCGTCTTTAGGCTTTAATTGCGCTAAATCACTGTATTTGACATCAGAAACCTTTTTTCCGCCGCTAATTAAATCAAATCCTTCAATTTGTATAAGTTTTGGGTTTATATTGGGAAGAAATCCCGATGAAAAATTAACAACCTCTTTTAAAGTTTCATTGTTTTTAAATTCATAAATTCCGGGATTTTTAACTCCAGCATCTACAGCCACTACTTTGCCGACAGGCTTAACAAAAATCAAATCGCCTTCTCCGAAAGTAATTTGGCTATAATTTCCGTTTAGAATCAAGGCGTACAAGTCAACTGTTATTCTTTTTTTTGTTTTGGAATTAATATAAATTATTTCTCGAAGAGAGCCGTTTTTTTGAATGCCGCCGGCAAAATTTAGAGCGTCAAGGATAGTTGAGCGTGTATTTAAAAATACAGTGCCGGGATATTTAACGTTTCCTGTGACAATTACAGGAAATTTTCCCGAATCAGCGACAACAACCTTAACTTTTATACTGTCAAATTTGGCTGAAACTCCTGACATAATGGATTTTTCCACCGAAGATACTGTTCTTCCTTTTGCGGGAATTATTCCAACACCTTTTATAAAGATATTTCCTTCTTTATCAACCTGAACATCGTTTGAATTTTTAATAAGCTCGCTGCCACTGAGGTTTATCATATCTATTGAATCACCCCAAAAATAAATATCAAGCCTATCGCCAATATTAAGCTTATAATCTTTGGAAGTTTTACTGCTGTCTGTTAATACAGATTTATCATTAAAAATTTCGTAGCCAAATTGTTTTAAATATTCTGTTTTATCAGGATTATAAAAAATTTTTTCTATATTACTTATATTGTTTTGAGGTTTATTATTAGTTTCTGTCTTTACAACAGTAGCTTTAGGAAGAACAATACCCTCGTTTTCTGCATATACCGGCATGTTTAAACAATTTATCAGAAAAAATCCAATAGCTATCCATGATATAAACAAACAATTTTTATTTTTCATAGTCCAACCTTTTCAAAAGTTTAATCAACCAGAGTCGTTAAATCATTGAAACCCGTATGAATAATGGAATTGTCATCCTGAATTTATTTCAGGATCTGACCAACATACTCTATTGGATAGATGCTGAAACAAGTTCAGCATGACGATCTTGGTAATTTTTTCAAAAAATTAATTCACGACTCGAGTTAATCAGTTTATATAATATGTATAAGATACTATAAAAAAAGAATTTTTATCATAAATACAAGTTAAAAAACAAAATATATTACAAAAAAATTAATGCGCTTCGTTATTCAGCATTTTAACAGCGTGTTCCATAATAGGAATAAGTATTTTTGCGCATAAAGTTACTGCATTTACAGAACCGGGGAAATTTACAACTACAGTTTTGTTTTTAATACCTGAAAAACCGCGGGAAAGCATTGCATGAGGAGTTTTTTTATAAGATTCGGCTCTTAATATTTCAGCGATTCCCGGTAATGATTTATCGCAGTACTTTTCGCAAACATCAGGCGTTATATCACGTTCAGACAGTCCTGTTCCACCTGTGGTTATGACAAAATCAGATTCCAAAGAGTTATCCAGAGCCTGTAAAAGCTGTTTTTCTTCATCGGGGACGATGATTTTAGAAATTTCAATATTATCAAAATGCTGTTTTAAAATCTTTTCGATAGCAGAACCTGATAAGTCTTCGTAAATTCCCTTAAAAGCCCTGTCAGATACTGTAATAACAGTTACTTTCACTATTAATTTCTCCACCTTTTATTACTTTTGCAAAAATCCCGCTGCGAGGCATAACACAATCCCCCACCTGCTGAAAAATTGCGCATTTATTATTGTGACACTCTTTGCCTATCTGAGTTACCTCAAGAATTGTTTCACCGATAAATAATTGCGTTCCAACGGGCAAATTTGCCAAATCAACGCCCTCTGTAGTTATATTTTCGGCAAAATCACCATATGTAATGATTGCGCCCTTTTTAATCATTTCTTCTATGTCTTCCTGCGCCAAAAAAGAAACCTGTCTATGCCAATTTCCGGCATGGGCATCGCCTTTTATCCCAAAATCCACTTCTAAAACAGCAGTCGAAACAGGTTTTTTCAGTTCTCCTTTTTTCTCCGAGATATTTATTGATAAAATTTTAAATTTATTCATATTTTTTCTTCTCAACAAGATAAATATTTTCTATTTTCATTTCTTTATCAACGGCTTTGCACATATCATAGATTGTAAGAGCCGCAACAGAAACAGCAGTGAGTGCTTCCATCTCTACGCCTGTTTTTCCTGATGTCGTGACAAAGCTTTTTATTTCAACACCATCTTTAACTACCTCAAACTCAAGATCCACGTGTTCTAAATTAAGTCCATGGCACAGGGGAATCAGGTCATCAGTTTTTTTTGCCGCCATTATGCCCGCTATTTTGGCTACGGATAAGGCATCCCCCTTTTTTAGCATATTATCCTTCAAAAGCTGAATAGTATTACTCTTTAAGATTATCTTTCCGTAAGCTATTGCTGTTCTTTTTATTGTATTTTTCGGGGAAACATCAACCATTACGGCTTTTCCCTGTTCATCAAGATGTGAAAAGTTATCCATTATCCGCCTATTTCTACCATTTGCTTTAGTGAACACAAAAAACCTTTTTCAGGTTTTTCCAGAATTGTTTGTTTGAGAGAAGCACTTATATTGTTAAAATCGATTTTATATTCCCGATCAGAATGAAGGCAGGGTTTTAAAACGCCATTAGAGAGCAGCCTGATGCGATTGCAGGCGCTGCAATCCGGTGGTCTGTCAAATGCGATGTTATATTGTTTTAGGGCATTTAAATTGAAATATTTAATCAATTGTAATTTTATATTTCTAACATTACAAAATTTTTGCATGTTCTCTATTTCATCTGTATTTAA
>Ga0209417_1001858_pt1 | contig 36627 bp, 26 predicted proteins | sample RifGroF2_FD_184002 | JGI IMG/M metagenome (GOLD analysis project Ga0209417, IMG submission 184002) | Groundwater microbial communities from Rifle, Colorado, USA - Groundwater F2 (SPAdes) (version 2) | ecosystem: Environmental > Aquatic > Deep subsurface > Groundwater | place: Rifle, Colorado... | reverse complement strand
GCCGTGAAAAATGTCCGCTTCGTCGTCAAACTCAACCCTACCGGAATACCCTTTGTACTGCATCATGGTCGTATACCTCCTTCTTCCAGAAAACGTCGAACTGATTTCACCGCGCCTTTATCGGTTTCTTTCTGTGGGTGGGGGCGGTGAAAAATTGCCTTTATGCCGTTCAGAAGAAACCTGACCCGCGAGCCGTTCCCCTTGTATCGTTCTGCGCCAAACGCCATGAACAATGCCTCGATGTCATCCCAAATTATGCTGGAGTTCACCGGGTCGTGGAAAATAGCTTTCAGCGTTTTGCGTTGTTTACCGGTCATAGGAATTTGGTATCATTTTTTGATACTGCTGTAAATGGATTTGTTGGCTGGCATAAAAACGGGAAGTGTACCTACTTAACCAGAGGAAACAGTTGACATGAGATAAATATACTGTCCCAGGAATTACCCTCGGGCGAAACCTGTTCTCTACTCTACCCTCATGCCTATCTAAGCGAAAAAGTTTCTGATGGTAACACTTGGGGAGTCGGACGTAAATATGACAACTTTTCTCCTTGCGTGTCATTCGAATGGCTGTATATTTATTAGCAATAAATAATAAAGTTCAGAGCTGCAACAAAAAGTTCTGTATAAACGTCCAGGATAAAAGAGAGGGGGGAACGGGCTAACCACAATCGACAACAAGAAGGAACTCAAAGGCATAGCTACCGTGGCACTCTGAAACAACCAATAACAGCGAGGTGAATCTTATGAAAATGTTGCATATTAACAGATGGGCATTCATGGGCCTTTTACTGGCTCTCGTACAACTGACGCCAGAATGGGCCTTGGCGCAAACAACTGTCAGCCGGATCGTGGTATTCGGAGACAGCTTGTCTGATCCAGGCAATGCATTCGCATTGTTAGGCAAGGCAAACACCCCGCCCTACGACTCTCTTGATCAGCTACTCGTTCCGGATATGCCTTATGCGAAAGGCGGTCACCACTTCAGTAATGGAGCAACCTGGGTTGAACAGCTTGCAAGGCCAATGGGACTCGCAGGGACTACTCGACCTGCCTTCCAGTGGTCGGGGATTGAGGCGACCAATTATGCTGTCGGCGGCGCCAGGGCGCACGAAGACGGGATCAACGTTGATCTTCGCTTTCAAGTGAACACGTTCCTCAACTCTTTTAGCGGTGTTGCCCCATCCGATGCCCTCTACGTGGTAGAATTCGGCAGCAATGACATCCGGGATGCATTGGTTGCAGGAATAAATGGAGGAGCCATTCTCACAGAGGCACTCACAGCAATCGGAAATAACATAGGGGTTCTGTATGCGGCCGGTGCGAGGAAGTTCCTGATATGTAACGCGCCCGACCTCTCGCTGACGCCCGCCATTCTGACTCTTGACAGGTTTACCCCTGGCGTTCGCCAGTTCGCAAGATTATTAACGGTTAGCTATAACTCGGGACTCAATGATCTTTTGTGGTCAATGACGGGACTCCCGGGAATCGAGATCGTAAGCATTGATTTTTTTCAGTTGCTTAACGATATGGTCGCGGAACCTGCGACATTTGGCCTGAAAACTGTGGATAAGGCATGTGTAATGCCTAACACACCTCCGTTTGCCTGCAAGACTCCGGATGATTTTTTATTCTGGGATGGCCTGCACCCGACAAAGGCTGTCCACGCAATCATCTCACAAGAGGCAGCGTTCTTGCTGGCAAAATGAGGAGGATGTGTAGAAGGACTATATTCATACGGTAAATACTAACACCGGTTTTTAATACAAGTGGCAGATTTTAAAGTAAAATCGGTCACTTGTATTTTATATGCGCGATTTCTTCAAGGTGCGCACGCCTCGAACGATTGCCGCCATTTGATACAGTCACCACCATCGGAGCCATCATACTTGTAGGAGAAAACGAGTTTAGCGCCAGAAGGAACAACCAGCTGGAAAACCGCTCTGAAGGATGCAACCGCCCCCATATCCAGTCGCATCGGCATGACAAGATCCACTGCCCGGTCAACGGTATTTCCCCGGGAATCAAGCAGAGCAACCCCTATTTCGATATTTTCCATCATCGCATAGCGGATATTTTGAATAACCCCTTCAATCACGGTTTTCCCGTCGATGGTTTTCATGTCCCAAGACATTTTCACATCGAAATCAGAGTGCTGCTGCGACAGGATGTCTGGTTGCATTCGTATGAATTCCTTTGAATTTTACGGCGAATGGAGCGGCCTGAGAGGGGGAATTCCATAGGGGTCGCGTCTCAACACTTGACATTGTTAGGAGTTGAGACGCGACCCCTTATTTACTCCCCGCCGTGAAAAATGTCCGCTTCGTCGTCAAACTCAACCCTACCGGAATACCCTTTGTACTGCATCATGGTCGTATACCTCCTTCTTCCAGAAAACGTCGAACTGATTTCACCGCGCCTTTATCGGTTTGCAACCAATCTGAACTTGACAATATTTTCAATAGCTTTATTGTATAACTATTCGTAATAATGACGGATGAATTTGTTTTGCCCCCGAGGTTTACCATGGAAAGACTTCAAATAACTGTTTCCGATGAACACACCAAAAATCTGGTAATACGACTTCTGCACTCCATCGACGGGGTCAAAATATCAGAAAAACGCCCTACTCATGTACCCGATCCTGCATCATCACTTAAATCGTTGTCAGGCATTTGGAAAAATCGCGATATTTCGCTTCAGGACATCCGGAACAAGGCCTGGAAACGACCGGCACTATGACGCTAATTGATACCAATATCCTTATCGAGTTGTTCAAAGGCAATGACGGAGTACTACATGAGCTTGAAACAATTGCCCCACAAAACATCGCGTTAAGCGCAGTTACCGCAATGGAGCTGTATTGCGGGGCATTAAATAAATTGGAAATGCAACGTATCAAAAAGAGCCTCGCTTCATTCCATTTACAGCATGTCACACAGAACATTTCAGAACGTTCCATAGAATTGATTACCCGTTACGCAAAGAGTCATGGTCTTCAGATTCCTGATGCAATTATTGCTGCAACCGCCATGGAACTATCCACTCCTCTATTCACGTTCAACACCAAGGACTTCCGGTTTATTGACGGATTGCAGCTCTACACCTCGCCTATCGCTACCTGATATCTGATATCGTGTTCAAATATCGGGAATTTCGCATTCTTTCAATCCGTTATCTCAGTTTCCCGCCCTGTCTTTCTCCCCCTATAGCGCAAAGGCGGCCGATTGCCAGCCTTTGGCAACGTCTGGCACTGTTATCTATTTATCTATTGAGTGAATTAGAATAATAAATAACACCCCTCAGCCTCCCCAACATTATGTGTCAGAATAAGTCATTCACACTTTTTGGGGTGATAGAGGCGTTTAATTTAATCAATATTCTTTAGCGTTTTAAGGTGCGATTCACTATTGTAAGCAATCAGATGATCTTTTTTTGCATCCTGCAACACTTTAACAAATCTCTCTTTAACATTACCGCCAGCTCTCGATGCAAACCACGTCCCTTCACGCTTTTGAAATGCAGCTCTAAAAGCAGAAACGAGTGACTTTGGAATTGTAAGACTGTTGTGTGACGTTATTAATCCTCTAATTTTGTGATACAGTATCTCAATTCCAGCTCGGGATGAGATTTCATCAACAAAATCCTCCATAAGTTGTCCATATCTAGGCAGTCGTAAATCACCATATAACAATATAAGTAATAATTTCTTAAAATCATTTTGAGTGTAGTCAATGTATTTTTTAATTATTAGCTCTAAGCTTTGGCTTCCTATATTCTTTGAAAAGAAATTCAATCCACCAATTGTAGTTATATAAGCAATAAGAGAATCAAAGTCATCATCACCAACTATTTTTTTATAGAAATCAATCATATTTATATTACAACTAATATGTAGATCAAGTATATGATTTAATGCAACTAGTTTTTCCTCGGTCTTAAGATTTTCAAGATTTCTGAAACAGTTATACAATGTTTTTAATACGAGAACTTTTACACTAATTTTCTGTAGTTCATCAGCTTTAATATCTAGCTTTTCAATATCAAACCTCTGTTGTTTATAAAGAGCTTTCTGTTCATCGTAATTTTTGTCTTCTTCCTCATAGTCAACTTCTTTATCTAGTTCGTGTTCTACAATCTGTTCAGGTGTTTTATCGTCTGTAGGTGAGTACAGCAAGTGATGTATGTATTCATCAAGCTTAGATAAATCGAAGTCTTCGACTCCTTCGAAATGAGGTTCGAGATCTTTAATAATTTTTTCGACTAAATCATAGTTAGATCTTTTCATGCCCGAAAGCAGTGCCATTGCTTGACCTAAGTTAATATACCAGTGTATTTCATTATATACATCTTCTACTTTTAGTATTCCTTTATCGCATGCTCTTGCTATATAATAATCATAAAATACAAATAACGTAAACTCATAACCATCATCATTCTTTTGCAACAAACCTGAAGAAATAAAATCTTTAATAACTTTGTCAACATCTACTTTAAGAGACTTTTCTTTAAAGAAGTTAAAAACTATTTCTGATGCTTCATCTTTAGTTAAAAAAATTCGTTCATTTTTCAGACAGCTTGCTGCGAATTGTGCAAGTATAAGCTGCTTGTTATGAAAAGCTTCTTGGGGAGAGCCACCTATGCTTCCAATCCGCTGTTGCTCAATCTTTTCTAGTAAGTGCAGAAAAGATATACTCGAAACCTGATCTTCTAAGTATGGAAAAACAGAAAGATACAAAGCTATGACGACTGGAGTAGAGGGCAGATCCGTATTTCGTAAACTGTGGCAAATGAAATTAAATGCTGCTTCTATATCAATATTAGCTTCAGTAGCTTCGAAAAACTTGACAGTGAATTCTCGAATCCGACTTGGCCCCCATGGCATAACTTCGAAAAACTCCCAATCTATATATTTATCGTCTCTACGGATTGATTCCAACACAAAGTCATTTTCTATTGCTACGATAAGCTTCCATCTCGGAAACTCTTCTGAGACCTCTTTTAGTACAGCTAGCTGATTTAAGTATTTGTGGTTTATGTGATCGACAAAAATATATACTTCATTAAGTGCATCATTCGGCTCTGTATCAGCAATCTTTTCTCTTACTAGTTCGCTGAACTGACTTTTACTGCAGTCTTTGAATATTAGATCTATGTATGCTGCAACTGGACCAGACTTTTCAATGAAATATGTTTGGTTTATTTTTGCAACAGAGCTCTTCATAAGAACCGATTTACCCATATCCTTAGGTGCATAAATGAATGCGTGTCCATTGGTAAAGTTTGATGGATCACCTTTTAGATTGGTATTTATTTTCTGGTCTGCCTTCCATGTAACTGAAGACAATCTAGGGGTAACAAGTATTGGGTCAGATAGATGTTGATATAGTGATAACTGACTTTTTAACGACTTCTCGATCTCAGAATTTAATAAACTAATATTTTGACATAAAATACTATTAGTGAACAGCATTGGTGACTTGGTCTTTAGTTCAAATTTATGTTCTCCATTTTGAGCATACTCCGTATCTCTATCAAATGTATTTCTTAATTTCATGTACTTCATATATACAGCAGTCAATATTTGCTTTGATAAATCAATGTCGTATAAGTTATATCCTAAAAACTGGTCACAATAGTGATTATATAATGACGGAGCCGTAAGCATAATGGTATTGTACTGAGGTGTGACCTCACCTCTACTTATGTTTTCATGTAAATGTCCACTAATTACCACGTCAAATTGTCGTTTAAGTTCTGGAATTACATATTTTTGCTCATATTTACTAAACCAATCCGAAGGATGATGCATAATTCCTATCTTTAACAGGGCACCATCAAGCTTACTTACCATTAAACTCACTTGAAGTTCTGAAAGATGAAGACTTTCTTTGTCATCTTTTCCTGCACACAACCAAGATGAGTTTAAAATTCCCACACCAACCGGCGTGTAATTAATGTTTAAAACTTTCCCAGCGAAATTTACTTTAGGTGAATAAAATTGCTCTAGAAATTTGAAATAATTATCGAGCCGAGTAAACCCAGCTCTTTCTTTGTAGTACTTATCTGCATCATTTTCCTTAGATAATAGTTGTTTAATCCCTGCATCTTCCGTAAGTGATATTTTTTTTCTATCAACATCATGGTTTCCGGGAGCAAAAAATATCTTGCTTCTGGATAGTTGAAGGCGAGCTAGCATAGGGTCAATGATAATTTTTTCAGCTACCTCATATTGTTCTGCTTTACCAGACAAAGCGATATCGCCTGTCACTACTACAAGATCTATTTCTCCTCGATACTGATCCATGTCTGAAAGAAATGATTTTATCCGTAGTGTCAGTTTGTCAATAGTTGATTCATCAGCATGAATGTCAGATATATGTAAAACTTTGATGGTAGATTTCATGCAAACCACTCCTGTATTTTAATTATAAAACAACAATATATTCTGAATCTTTCTAAAAGGGAGATCCACCAGGGCCAGGGCCGCCAGGGCTATTGGGGTCACAAAGCCACCGGGGATCCAGGGCAATAGCCGTCACTTAACAGTCCTTTTTAAGTTCCACCCATGCTTTAAGGAATCTTATTTGTACCTTAATGGCCTCAACTATTTCCTCGTCTTTTTTTAACCCCTTGATTGCTGCAAGGCTTGCGATGATTTCAAAGTTGTCAGGTGCGCGGCCCTCGCCAGTACGAAACGTGTTTCTGATAATGTCCATGCATCTTGGTGTGGCAATTTTATGTAATGCGCCTACCAACTGGATCCCGCGGCTACTAAGGATTGTAAGCAATGTGTCAATTTCTTTTTGAGCACAACCGATACCAATTGAATTAAGTGCAGAAGGCAAATTTTCAGCATTAAGAGGGCTCTTATCGTTATATTCAACACGCTCCTGATACCTACCAAGTTCTTCAAATAGTAAGTTGAAATGCTCATCTATGGTTGTGAGCTGGGAGCTGATAATCTGGAACTGCCTTCTGACAGACAATGAGGTTTGTTTTCCTGGTTTATATCCGAGTATGTGTTCTATCTCGCCCCAGACATGTTCAGCGAGTGTTCTCACTTGTATCTCGAACCACGGACGATTCTCGGGTGAGATTTCTTCTGACTTAAACCTTAGAATATAATGAATGGATGCATAACCACTTTCTTTTGTGGCTCTATTCAAATCAGATAGACCTAATCGGCAATATAGTTCCTCACTCAAAAATGCTATAGGAGGATCTCTTTTTGAAATTTCCAATCTCCCTTCAGCCACTTCTTTGAGAATCTGATGGTGTATTTGAGGGAGATTCGACAGAAAATACACGACAACACGGCCAGCGACCGGATCATTCATCGTCCGCAAACTTTTCCGTGCTAACCCCTCTGGAAATGTAGGAGGTTGGTTCAGAATTTTATCAACTACACTCTCAGGTCGTTTAATTCTTGTTCTTGCCCAATGAATAGGTGATGGTGTAGGTAATTTTGATAAGGTAACGTCTCCCCAAAAATCTGTTTCCATCCAGCGTCTAAACATCTTTCTTATTTCTTGTTCTGTCGGCTTCAAAACTTCGGTTGCATAACTTTGATAAAAATCTAGAAATTCCTGAAGCTCTTTTGTTGCTGTCATTGATAGGCCTCCTCATTAAAGCAGCCCCAGAGGGACATTCTATTGTTAGTTTGCTTGCATTTATTTGACGCGCCGCATGGAACGCCCGAAGGGCCGTTCTTAGCTATTTTTCTATCTACCAAGGAACACCCCCACAGCATCAGCTCTCCAACTGTAACAACGTCGTAAATGAAGCACTTCGTTCCACCCCCCATATATCCCCCCCTTCACCCGACAATCTCATTACCCGGCTTGGCATTCTTAAAATTGACCGCCTTGGTCTCGCCTGTGACCTTCTCCATACTAAACACGTTCTTGCGGACAATGCGCCGTAACACGATATCAACAAGTGTCGTGCTGTTGGCGTGCAACGCCGTCTGCAGCATGTCGGGCGAGGCCTTGATCTCGCACGGAAGGTAATGGACAAAACCACTGTCAGGACGGGCAATTATCCTGAATCCCAACATCTCGGAACCGCTTTGCGCGCTACGGATGAAACTTTTGTCTGTTCCGATGATTTCACCCGTACCCTTCATCACGTCGCGATTCAAATAATAGGTTATGGTATCGGGATTGATTGCATTACGCTGGCGGTCAATGAAGAAACCTTGCGGCAGGTGGTTGGGGTCTGCATCCGGCCCGGCGGTGAGCAGCAGGTCGAAATCGGAAACCGGATGGCCTTCGTCATCCTGTACGCGGAAGATCACCATTGAATACCTGTCGTGGATGAAACTGACATCGGACCGGAACAGCCGTTGTTCGATTTCAATCTGTTCAGCCTTCTGGACGGCATCCGTCTCAGCCCTGAACCTGTCGCACAATGCATCGTATTGCTGGCCAGTTGCCACTTGCATGCAGGCAAGGATGGCATTTATGGTTTCCATGCTGCTTGAATCGTTCTGAGTCACTTTGACACTGCGCATGATTCCCATCTTCTCACCTGAATGGGATTTGCCGCTGATCACGCGCAGGGCCGTCTTCGGCGCCTGGCAGAGGGTCTCGACCTTCAGTTCCTTGGCTGAAAAGGCACCCGGCTTGCCCGCTATTGCCTGCGGCACTTCCTGTAACAGCTTGATGTAGGTTCCGCAGAGATTGGCGGCGGCTACCCGCACAACGCCGTCCGAGCCGGTTTCGCCGGTATAGGCGTTCAGGTTGTCGTAGATGGAACGATCAATGCTCTGACCGGTAAGGACAAAGGGAAAGATGCCCTTGGGGCCAATCTTGCTGCCATCGCTGCACAACCATTCCATGTTGAGCTTGCAGGCCTCTTTACTGCCCAGTTCCAGCCAATCCAGCACCCCCTGCCCCGGCTCAACCCCCTCAAACCACGACTTCAGCCGGCTTATTCGGCTCTTGCCGAGTTGAGCCAGGGCGGAACCGTAGTTGGCGGGCGCCAGCATGACCAGGTGGCTCATCGGGCAGATTCCGGCCTGCGGGTTCGAGGCGTAGTAACGCTGCCACCAGTCGCGAACCACCGGCCCGCCGGTTGAATGCGTGATGCATACAAAGCGGGTCCCGTCTTGCATGAGAGCTGACAGTTCATCGGCAACCGCGGTGCGAAATGCCCTGGAGATGTCGCTGACGCGCACCTCATCATGAAAGCTGATGTAGCGGCCGAGAAAGATCTCCTCGATCCGGATGTTTAACCCCAGGGCCTTGGCCTCATTAGCCAGCCTGACCGGCAATCCGCCGTAGGTGTTGGTATTGGTGACACTCCAGCCATGGACGAATACGACCAGGGTTTTATCAGCAGCCATATGGTTCTCCTCTCGCAATGAATTAATTCCACAACGTCATGGACAAGGTACGCTCGTTAATTGTGCAACTGACTTAGTGATCAACCAAGAATATTTGAGCGGGATCGACCCCTTCACGGCAACATAATTGGGGAATCTGTTCCTCGGGAACTTTTGCGAATTTCAGTGAGGTTCTTGCCTGCGCTACTGCATCCTTAAGGGAGCGTCCCGAGGCAACAGCCTGGTAGAAGATGCCATAAAACGTCGTAGCGTCATCCTCATAGATCTCGGCTTTTACTCCTATTGCACAAGGCACAACCTTTGCGATGGTGGATGCACAGCGCAACGAAAAGCATGTATCGATGACCACAAGTTTCAAACCTTTATCAAGTGACTGGAACATCCCTGCAAGTGCTGTATCCTGAACTGTGGTCAGACCGCCGTTTTCCGTGCGCATCAGAATGTCGCCACCGTTTTGCTTTCCGCTAAAATGGAAAACATGTGGAGCTTCTTTATTCAATTCCTGGAATAGCGACGTCACGTGTACCTTGAATACGCCTTTAAAAATAATGGATTTGGGGAACCGCGCCTGTTCCAAGCAACGTTTCATTTTTTGCAATTGAGAGCTCGGGGAAAGCCCCCCCACTTGTGGAGCCAGAAAAAGGACTTTAAGTGGCCCTTCAGCAACTGTGGGAATAACTGGTTTATTATGTGAGGTTTCGTCCTGCATGGGACCTGGGAAAACTGGCCTTTGCCGAAAGGCGGGCTTGTCGCTGAGCTTTCTGGTGCTTGTAAGGTAAGCTTCCACGCCACTCAAAAGTGAGTTTCTTGCGTCATCGATGGACTTGTTCACCAAATCAATATAAATACGATTTTGAAGAAATTGGCCCGGGTCGCATGGTTCTACTCGTACTGGAAGGAGCCTCGTTACATCACCGGTAAGCGACGCGTCGAGTTCCTGTTGGCAATACCTGGAGCTAAAGTAATGTGGTGAAAAGACTGCTATAGTGCAGTCAGATTCGGCAGCTTCGCGCATCTTTTGTATGAAGCTCATTCCTGGCGTGAAGTCCTTGAACTGAGCGATGCAGCGATAACGAGGCTTGGCGTTCTGAAGCTCCCAAACAATCCATTGCGCCCATTTTAAATCCTCACCAGCATAACTGACGAAAAAAACGCTGTCATTACGAGGCGGCATATATCCTCCAGTCAAAGACGTGCGTGAGTACCTTCATGCCCTCGGATCCCCCGGCAAATATCCACCAGTTACACTCTTGTAGGCATTCGACGTTTTTTCTCCTGGCACGCCGTCCACCTTGACGAAAATTCCGGGGAAAGTGTTCAGCCACCTCTGCAACGCCTCTGCCTTGGCTACCTCCGCTGGATCGCTGGACTTATGCATGGAATACGGCACCACCAGCGGCTGTGAACCAGCTTCCAGTGCAGGTTGGTCGACAAAACTGATCTGGCCGTGCTCAGCCATCCTTCGTAGAAGTACCGCCGCGCCGCATTGCTGTGATATTGCCGTGTCGGACCAAGTGCCGTCGGCAACGTATTTGCCGCTGATGTAGTGATTGGCATAGCTCCAGAGATAAGGGGAAAGGACATGTTGATGATACAGCCGATACCCCCAGCCGTTGTACCCTTCCAGCTGATAGAGGGTTCCGGGCAGGCTCCAGTCTGTAACTTTGCCCAGACCTCGCATGGTCAGAGCATCGATAGCGCTCTCTTCCCAAGTGAAGGGAGGAGTTCCTTTAACCGGCCTTCCTTTTGGGACCTGTACCGTACGGGCTGTAAGCGGGTCGCCATTGTGCAGGTGTCGGGTAAAGTTGAGACTCGCCTCCATGTTGTGAATCACTGCGATGAAGTGCCACGGAATGCCGAGGGGATCGCCGACTGCTTGATAGACCGACTGCTTTGCCAACAACTTACCAATGATCGCCTCTACAGCAGCTGTTTTTTCCGGTTTGATAATGCAGCCGTTGAAGAGGTCTTCATACTCCTTGCGTAGCGCCGGTGTGAAATTAACTTTTGCCATATTTTCCCCCTTGAATTGGGCTCAAAATCAACCGAACAGAAACTTCCTGGGATTGTCGCACACGAGTTTCTGTAGATCTGCCCAGCTGTTTATCTCTATCTCCCTGATCACCATTCGAGCCTTGTCCGCCAAATGAAACAGATTAGGGGGCTGCCCTTGAATTTAGAATTTGAGGCCGAATTTCCATTTTCAAGACCCCTCCGCTATTTTGTAGTCTAACGGTGTCGGGGCTACACATTACACAATTTGCCATTTTTGGGTGATTCTGTCAGATGTGTAGCTCCGACACCGTCAATCTCCACTGTCAGATGTGTAGCTCCGACACCGTCAATCTCCAAGGGTTGGGTCTCAACGCCCCACCGTGCCTGGAAACGTCCGGCGGGGAAACGTCCGGCGGGACGCTGTTATCTATTTATCTATTGGAAACGTCCGGCGGGACGCTGTTATCTATTTATCTATTGAGTGAATTAGAAAAACAAATAACACCGTTCCCCTCATGCCTCGTTCTAAATTGAGATTCTGTGAACACTTACACCTCCTATCGAATGATCCTTCAATTTACATGGTTGCTAAATCGCCAGGACACGGGAAATTTTATTTCTGATTTCCACCAAAGCGTCCAGTTGTTCAGCGGGTCCAAGCATAGTCAATGGCTCATCAACATTTCCAGTAACCACCGCTCCGCACTGTTTGAATATTACAGTACCCGTCAACCTAGCGAATAGTAACATCAACTGATACTGTCGTACTTGCCGTGACATCCACCACCTTTGCTTCCCTATGCTCACTCCCCGATTTATCAACAGTAGACAAGGAGACCTCGTGTCGTCCGGGGCTGATAGAATCGATTAGAGTCTCCGTAACGCCTTCCATCTCTTTGTTAAATGCTCCGTCCACAGAAATGGATATTCTCTGAAAATCGCGAGCATTCGGAATCATCAATTTGATCGCACCCGGTTTCCTTTCCTCTGCACCGGCCTTCAGCATTTTCTCCAGTTCTGCGATATTGTTCTTGAAGTCAGTGATCCAAGCATCCGTCTCCTGTTTAATGATCCCATCTACCTTCCCCGTAAATTCTTTCAGCTTCTGTATTGATGTCCCGGCCGAGAAGACTTGCGATTGTAACAGTATCCAGTCGAACTGAAACTCACGCAACAGCATTTCTAATGAAAGCTGCGTACTGGAAAATCGCATCCAAGAACTGGAAAACCCGTAATACCGGTCAAAGGGGATTAAAGCAGCTCCAACTGCAAGAAATGCGTAGCCAAGTTCAGGCAACTTCAAGCCATTTATCGTTACAACTGGCGCCAAGAGTGGGCAAAGGGCTCCCAAGGTTGCAAGAATCAGGGCGAGCCCTCTCACCCCTTGTGCAAGCAATCTTCTGGGTTTTCTTCTCGTTTCATACCAGTCGATCTGCTTTTGAGTATTTGTAACCACCCATTGTTTAAGTGCTTTTACTGAATACTGTTGATCATCATTATTCCATTCAGGGAACTGTTCATCGAACATATTTCACCCGCCAATTATTATTGCTTTTTTTTTGCTACTGGATGCGTAATGATGCAAATCACAAAACTGAATTCACAGTGTCTGTAGCAACAACTGGCCAGCAATAATAACCAACCTCAATGCTAGTAAGCTAGGCCATTCGAGTCATGAAAAAACACGACTTCAGAGCACAATCCCAGCTTGTGCAAACACAGGCCTGAGAACATTTGTTGCTGTAATCACATGATCCTTGACCGCCTCCTGAAACCTGTGCCAGTCGGTATTCGCCTTACTGTTGGCATCCTTCCAGACATACTTCTGGTCGTAGCCGTCAGTTGCTCCATTGAAGACCCGATCTTGATCCGTTGCATTACTCAACCATTCATGTTCATCGTATCCAGTAAGCATCTTTGAGATACATTTATACTGTGCTAGCCTGGCATCCGCCCCTATTTCGTCATCTCCGCTGTAGCTGTTTCCGAAGATTATTTTCAAGTCGCTTTCCAGTCCTGCCCAGTTATTCTCAAGTGTTTTTCCAGTGACCTGTTGTCTAAAATCAGCGAAGTATGCATATGTTTTTCGGGCCGCACCCAGAAAACGAGATATGTTGTCAACATCATAGACTTTCAGTCTTTGATCGTTCCAGCGATGACCGACCCAGTCCGGGTGGTGCAAAGCATCGGCATGACCGATATCAGGGATAATATTTGAACCTATTGCATTGAAATCATCGAACCATCCGATGAAATTTTGATGAGCCCAGGTATCCACAAAGGCGTGTGTCATAACCCCAAGACGATAGAGCCCCCCCTTGTCACCAGCTTTGTATCTTGAAGCTGCATTTTTGAGGGTGTACTGCATCAGTGTGTTGGCATAGGAGCTGTCCGGTGTCGTGTTCATCGGGTGACTTCGACCATCCTGTCGATTTGAAATTTGCGGTTGGTCACCGGGGATAAAGTGAAAGAGAGGGTAGATTCTCATGATATCCTTACGTGGCAGAAGGATGTTCATGGTTTGGCTGACCTGACTGATGTAGGAGGGAACGACGTCAAGTTCATCATCGAAAACTAAAATTTCAAAGTCATTATCATCAACGTACTGCGAACTATAGGCGATGATCTGTGGTTCATCATCTATGAAACCTGCTCGTTCAGCAATGATGCCGGTAATCCAGTAGTGAAATTCGAGGTTCATGCCCTACCTCCCATTAATGTTTTAAGTTCAACTTTTCTGAATCTCTGTTGTGTTGTCAAAAATCTCCTGCGGAAAGACGATCGTGTCACTCCATCTGGTGGATGTACCTGAGTTCCCCACGTTGAGATTTATTCCCACATTCTTGTACGCCAGATAGACAAGCTGGCTGCAGTACATGGCGCGCTCATTGTCCGGGTGGAGAAAATCCAGGTTGTATGGCTTACCGACGCAGCCTAATGCATAGGCGCGCACGAAGCTCCTGGCCGTATCCTCTTCATCGCTTGACAAGCCATGACCGCTCAGCACGGATGACGCCGCCACAAAAGTGTCCAACAGACCGCGTGCGGCAAATGTTTCATCTGAATTCCATGTCTCGCCTGCAGTAAAGCTGGTGACCCCGAAGATTCCCGCTTCCACACACAGCCCGCCCGGCCCCACATAGAGGACAGAATGGTCAATATCACCGGGGATAGCTGCGCCAAGAACCAGAAAACCAAGCGACTTGATGGAGTTCGTTCCGTCCTTGGTGGATATGACATCCCCAGTCTTCAAAAGTCTGCCATTAATGCTGTATTCATAGACCATAGTGCCACCCTCCCGGTAAATTCTGAATTATTTAGCCCAACGCACCTTTCATGACCTCTTCAAGCAAGAGGGTTCCGCGAGAGTCAGGGGCCCACCATGGTCAGGCTTCCAAGTTGCTAAGTAGCTGTAAAACTAAAAGAACAAATCCCTATCGCACACAAAAAAACCGCCCGCCAGCAAATGCCGGCAAAGCGGTCCCATAATCCCCCCTGTTCCCTGTCACTCTTCATCGTCCACCACATAACATAAAATTTTTCTCACGCTACTACTGAAAAACCTGACTGTCAACGAATAACATCAATAATAACAAGGATCTCACGCGACGACGCGGCTATAACCTTTAAATCCATAAACGGCAATTAACCGCCGAGAAAAACGGATGCACGCCGGTAAAAGCTGGACATACATCAAAAAAGTTAATCACCATATGGGTTAAACCGGTATTTTGTTCCAGCTTTTTGATTTCTCGCTTAGAAGCGCCTACTTCTGACGGCGTGTTTCGGCGTTCATCGGCGGTTAGCTGCTTTTTCCGGGTTAATGTTTCGTGATTTTAGTGTCTTTCGTGGACCAATACATCCTCCCATGGAGCTGGCCGGAAAAAAGGTCATGCGCTCTACTGCGTGGCCATCACCTTCTCGACGGGAGCAACCTCCCTGTCTACCTTTGCCGGCACCCGCTGGTCATTGATCATGCGCAGAAACTTTTTGCCGTCTATCAGCAGCAGATTCAGTCCGCCGGCGAACTCCGCCGCCTCGGCACTGAACTCGCCCGAGGTTACAAAATACCCACCCGCCGCCCCAACAGCGGATATCTCTTCGTAAAATTCGCGCACCGGCCGCACACCCACCTTGTAGGCCCGCCACTGATTGCACTGGACCAGATAGCGTTCGCCGCTCATCGTCAGCCTCATATCCACGACGCCGTCGGTTCCGCCGAAGGTGGTTGCGACACTGTATCCGCAACGCCGGAAATATTCGGCCAGCAACAGCTCGAATTCGGGCCAGGCCAGGCTGGTCAGCGCCGCAATATCCTGGCTGAGCGCAACTCCTTCGTACAGCGACTGCTGCTTCCGGAAACGGACCAGGGAGACCAGCGCCGCGATCAGCAAGGCTGCCGGCAGAATGTACTGGCCGAACATCGCCATCGTAATCAGCAGCTGTTTCAGCACGTAGCCGCCGATCCGGTCGATTGGGACCGGATGCTGCAGCTTGACCTCTGCCGCCAGATGCAGCGCCACATAAGCAATCAGCGCCAGTATCAGGTTTGATTTCCAGGTCAGGCGCCTGGCAATAGCGGAGATGTCTTCCAACGGTCTTTTATGGTTTGCGGCCATTCCTGTCCCCCCTACCGTGACCAGCCCCATCGGGCTAGTTCACTTGTTTATGCAGCAATAGATTGTTAAAGCGGGAAAAGATGTAGAAAACCACCATCGCGAGATTGAATATCTTTGAAACCGTCGATTGGGCAGCAGCGTATCTGCCGATCAGTTCGCCATCGATGTTTCCGCTCAGCCTGCTGACCTCGATGTATTCCGGGATTACCAGCCAGATGAGCAGGTTGCCGATCACACAGACTGCGGCGATAACCCACCAGGGCGCAGTAATCAGTTCGCCCGCGAATGAATTTGTTTTGCATTCCATGTTCCGTATCCTTCCTTTCGAAGTACTGGACGAGTGATTACACAGATAGTGCCAAACCTCGCCTTTTCAGCGAGAGATGCAGATATTCACTCGGGCGGAGACGTTCGGGGGGAAGGGAGAAATCAGGTGCTTCTGTACGAAACGCGGGGAATCCAACTGTAATTCCATCTTGGAAAAACGGTCTCACGCAACAAACGCCGAATAATATCGGAATGTTGTCCAGGATGTATCATTCACCGGAGTGGATGATGTCTGGTTTTTGATACACCTGAATTTCGTTGAGTCGTCGCCTGGAGGCGCCTACATTTGGCGCAACATTGCGGGAGGCTAATGTGTCGGGGCGATCAAAATTTTGCGGATGAGGATCTTGAGGATAAAAATCCGGATGCTTGGTGAACTGGGGAGCCTGTTCCGGGAAAAAAAAGTGGAAAGAATCTTTACAACTTTTGAAAAAAGCAGCGTAACGCCTTGATATTACAATGCTTTTAAGAGTTGGAAAGTTTCTTTACACTTTTTGAAAAAAGTCGGATTTCACCAATGATTTCAGCCGGTTAAAAAAGTGTAAAAAAACCTGCACCCCCCCCTGTTTCATGCGCGCAATCTATTTGCGCCTGAACTCGATGTCCTGCCTGACAATCCGCTCCAGCACCGCGTCAAAGTATTCCTTGCGGCAATCGACGACGTCTATCGCGCCGCTGCGCTGGTATTGCATGAACCGGCAGCCGCCGAAGCAGAGCGGCAGATAGGGGCATTCGAGGCATGTCCCGTTCTTCCAGACACCCAGGTTGTGGGATTTGCGGTAATCCTCGATGCCGCCTGTCAGGCTGCCGATTTTCATGTCGTCCCTGCCCATGAAGGCCGGGCATTTGTAGAGCGACCCGTCCCGGTCCACCACCAGATCGTTTTCAAGCTCCACCATGCAGTCGGCCAGCTTCGGCTTGGGGGTACTCCAGCCCCTTCCGAGGATTTCCCCGCGCAGTTGCAGCGAGGCTTCCGTCTGCCACGGTTCACCGCCGCAGGCGCACCCGGACGGGAAAGCACCCGTCCCGGCGGTCTCGTCACCGGGGACCAGCGGCGAGAACTGTACCATCTGGATCATGTCCGGCGTGATCCCGCCCTGTTCCAGCAGATCCAGCAGTTCAGGGACACGGCGGTGGTTTTCGCGGGTGAAGCGCCCCATGACCCGGATCTTGAGCAGATCGCAGACCTGCCTGATATTATTCAGGACAACGCCATAATCCCCACAGCCGGCGGGAACGTCGATGTTGACCCTGGCTCCCGCCAGCCCCAGCGGCAGCAGATCCTCGACCACATCACGGGTTAGCAGCCGGCCGCCGGTCACCAGGTCGAAGGAGAACTCCGTTCCGTTCGCAACGGCGGCTTCGCGCAGGGGCCCGGCAATCCTCCGGATCAGCGGGAGCGAGAGCAACGCCTCGACACCGCGGAACTCCAGCAGCACTTCCCGGCCGGCCGCCATCGGCTTTTTCAGGATTTTTTCCACCAGCAGGCCGGCGGTCGCTTCGCTCATATGTTCTATTGCGCAAGGACGATTCCCATGGCCACCTGGGCCGACCGGGTTGCAGTCCTGATTGAGGGTCACCAGCGCCGTGAACCGGCGCGCATTGGCATTGGCCCAGTCAAAATACCCGGCCACTTGCCTTTTCTCGGTCTCAGCGTCAGGCACCAGAATGCCGAGCCAGACCATTATCTCCTGTTCCGGTCCTTTAAGGCCACCACCCTGCAAGGCATCGGCCACGCTGCGCGAGACCTGCAGCAGCGTTCCCCGCAACGTGGAATAGATCAGAAACAGGTCATTTTCACCGGAACCGTGGTAAATTTTTATGAAACCAGATAAATCCATACCCTACCTCTCGCGATAAACACCGGGGAACCGGCCGGCCCTCCCGGCATTACGCAACAATATTAATTAAATGGAACATGCCCGGCAATACCGCGGGAATGATCCGGACCGTTCATGACGCTGTGGACAAGACGGCACGGAACATGCTATCAGTACGCAACATGTATGCCCGAATCCTTCCACATAGCCTTCTTTTCCTGATCATGCCCGGCGGCAGGATTCCGGAATGAACTCCCCAAACCGCTACAGACGATTCCTGACCAGTTTCCGCAGCAGGCTGTTCCTGATCTTCACGCTATTCACCGGCGTCATCTTCGCCGCTTTCGTGTTACTGATCATCACGGGTGAAATCCGCAACTACCAGGAGCGTTCCCTCGAAAAAGCCCGGCTGCTGGCCTCGCTGCTGGCTAGAAGCATTACGCTGCCGCTCTACTCGGAAAACGTGCCGGAACTGGACCGCCGCGCGCACGAGATCCTCTCGACACCTAAAGTGGCGCGAATACTCATCACCAGCAGCAATACCAGGACGCTGGTGGATTTAACATCTCCGGCCGTACCCCCCGGAACAAGCCATGTCTCATCAACCACGCGGGTTACGACCGACAGCGCCAGTCCGACCGTCGAAGCCGCATTGAGCGGAGCTTCGCGCCCATCGCCGGTTCTGCTGGGATCCGTAACGGTTTCCATCGATACCGGTGACCGCGCGGAAGCGATCCGCTCCGCCATTTTCAAAACCGGCGGCATAGCGCTGCTGTTCTGGATTGCGGTGGTGGCCGGCTGTTACCCGGTGCTGAAACGGGTCACACGATCCTTCAATACCCTCACCGAGGGGCTAAACAGCATGATGGGGGGGGATTTTTCAGCGAAGATCATTATCGACAAGGACGACGAGGCCGGACGGGCAGCACTGGCTGTCAACCGGCTGGCTGCGGCTCTGGAAGAGCGCGAGATTGAAAATCGCAACCTGCAGGAGGAACTGGTCAGGGCGATGCGGATGGAGGTGCAGGAAGAACGCCGGAAGATCATGGCCAAGCTGATCCAGACCAACCGCATGACATCCCTCGGTCTGCTGATTTCCAGCATTGCCCACAACATCAACACCCCCAACGGCGTGATCAAGCTGGCGGCGCAGCATCTGGCCGGTTCCTGGAAGGATGCGTTGCCGATATTGGAGCAGGTGACCAAAGAGGAGGGGGACTTCACCCTGGGAGGCTTGCCATTCGGTGTGGCCAAGGGAGAGATCAAGGGAGCCAACGAGGCCATCCTCAACAACGCCGAGCGGGTCGAGCGGGTGATACAGGACCTGCGCGCCTATAACTTGGGAGAACGCAACGAGCTTAGCCCCGGGGTCTCGGTAAACCGTGTTGTCGAGGAGGCGCTCACGATCATCCGCGCCTATGGCCGCCAGGGCGAGATTTCCATCACACCGACCCTGGCGCCCAGCCTGCCTGAAATAACCGGGAACCAGCACCAGCTGGAACAGGTGGTGGTAAACCTGCTCCTGAATGCGATGCAGGCGATGCCGAACAACAAGGGAATGGTTACGGTGCGCACCGAGCATTTCTACGAAACAAACGAGGTGCTGATAATCGTGACCGACCAGGGGGAGGGCATTTCACCCACGGTCAGAAAACATCTTTTCGAGGCGTTTTTTTCCACCAGGATTGACAAGGGTGGCAGCGGACTCGGCCTCTACATTTCCAAATTTATCGTATCAGAACACAAGGGACGCCTGTCGATCGACTCCGAGCAGGGCGCCGGCACCGTGGCTACCGTGCATCTCCCGCTGAATCCCGAAGATCCCGCATAAACGGCGTTTCCTTCACCCCCCGCTATTCCGGATCATCTTCGAAACGCTTTTCAGCTGCCAATTCCAGCCTTTTCTTCAGCGTCGGGCGGCTTACCCCCAGCATTTTGGCAGCCACAGTCCTGTTGCCGTTGGACAGGTTGATCGCTTCCTCCACCAGCAGGGCCAGAACTTCATCAACAGTGGGAAAATCGTGGAAGAAACCATTCAGGGCAAACTGATTGTTTCCGATTTTACGAACGATCTTTAAACAGGCCGCGGTACCGGGAGCAAGGTCCGGAAAATCATCCGGCGTCAGCGTCTCGGTGCGATTATAGGTAACGGCATTGTGGACCATGTTGAGCAGTTCCCGTACATTCCCGGGGAAATCATAGGAAAACAGCGCCTTGCGCAGTTTCATCGGCAGTTGCGGCGGCATCCGCTGCATCGATTCCGCGACTTCCTTGATCGTATGCTCGACCAGCAGCAGTATGTCCTCACGCCGCTCCCTCAATGGCGGAATCTGCAGCGAGTGGGCGCTGATCCGGTAGTAGAGATCACTCCTGAACACCCCGGAAGCGAGCAGCGCCGGGAAGTTTGCATTGGAGGCGGCAATGATCCGGGCGTCGCTTTTGTGGAGCACATCGGAGCCGAGGCGGTAATATTCGTTCTGCTGCAAAAGCCTCAGCAGCTTGATCTGTGAAGCGTTGCTGAGATCGCCGATCTCATCCAGAAACAGTGTGCCGCCCTTGGCCTGCTCGATCAGGCCGTCCCGGCTTTCGCTGGCGCCGGTATAGGCGCCTTTTTTGTGCCCGAACAATGTGTCAGCCAGCATGGTATCGTCCAGCCCCGCGGCGTTGACCGTTATCATCCGCCCTTTAAGCCCGCTGCAACGATGGATCGCCTTGGCGATCAGCTCCTTCCCGACCCCGGTTTCGCCGTTGATCAATACCGGCTGGCGCGAGTTCGCCAGGGTCTCGATCACCTTGAAAATGGACAACATCCTCTCGCTGCAGGTGATGATCTCGCTGAAACTTTCGGGGCTTGAAAGCGGCTCGCCCAGCAGAAACCCGGTGAGCTTGCGGTTCCTGACGATCAGCTCGTTGCTTTTAACGGCATTCTGAACGATATATACCAGCCGGGTCGTATCAATCGGCTTGGTAATGTAATCGTATGCGCCCTGCTTGATGCAACTGACCACGTTTTCGAGATCGCGTACTCCGGTCATGATAATCACCGGTATGTTGGGATACAGGCGCACTATTTCCGGAAGCAGGTCGGCGCCGGACGGGTCCGGCATGACCCAGTCCAGCAACAGCACGTTATGGGCGCCGGTGGCAAGAGCATGCAGCGCCTGGGAGCTATCCTGCAACGAGGTGACATTGGCGATACCGTTGGAAAGAAGAGCACGGCGAGTGCCGTCAAGAAACTCTGCGTCGTCATCGACGATCAGTATTGAATGCCCCGATTCGTGCTTTTTCATCTGCGACATTTAAACCCCCAGGCGACTCAGGCCGGAATATTATCGATGCTTCGGCATCTCGATTGTACAGCATTTGGCCGCGTTCAAGCCGGTTGCAGCCATCCGCTCTCCCTCAGCTCGTCCTCCAGCCGCTTGTAATCCATTTGCAACTGTTCTGCCAACAATCCGGCTGATGCCAGGTTTCCCGTCTTGCCGGCCTGCTCCAGCCTCAAAGCGGTTTCCCACATCTGCTCGGCTCCGACCGTCGAACAGGCTCCCTTGACGGCATGCGCCTGCTTGCGTACCCCGACAAAATCGCCCTCGGCCAGGTTTTCCTTCAGAACGGCCAGATAACCAGGTGTGCTCCTGACGAAGATGTTCAGAACGTCCTTAGCCAGGACGCGGTCGTCAAGATTTCGGCGCAGATAGTCAGTTTCATTAAAGACAGGCAGCTCACCGGTCTCGACATCGGCCCTGGATAGCATGTGCATGTGCGGCCGCTTCCCGGGCTGCTCACAGCTTGAGATAAAATCCGCCGGCGGCAGCCATTTTTCAATCAAGGGTATCAACTGTGAAAGTTCAATCGGCTTTGCAATATAATCGTCCATGCCCGCCTCCAGGCACTTTTCCCGATCACCTTCCTGGGCGTTGGCGGTCATGGCGATAATCGGCATATCATTCCGGATTACCGCAACATTTGCGGAACGGATCAGCGAGGTGGTTTCATAGCCGTCAAGACCGGGCATCTGGCAATCCATCAGCACCAGATCATAGGGTTCGTTTTCCAGCCGCTGCAGAGCCTCATAGCCGCTCTCGACCAGGGTGTAGCTGAATCCGGCCTTTTCCAGCAATGCCCCCGCAACCCGCTGGTTGATCGGATTGTCTTCCACCACCAGTATTTTGTATTTCCCGCGCTGCTCGGAAAAAGCCACCGAATGCTTGACCAGCTCATTGAATTGCTCTTCGGCCAGAAGGGAAACCTCGCCGGTTTGAATCATCTTAAAGCGAGCTGTAAAGCTGAAAACAGACCCCTCCCCTTCCCGGCTGGTAACATCCAGTTCGCCCCCCATCAGCTCAACCAGCTGCCGGGAAATGGAGAGCCCCAGCCCGGTGCCTCCGAAACGCCGTGTAGTCGAACTGTCGGCCTGAGTGAATGGATCAAATATCAGCGGCAGCTGTTCCGCGGCTATGCCGATACCGGTATCGTTCACGGTAAAGCGCAGTACCAGCTGTTGCGCTTCCCTGGAATCAACCGCTACCCGTACCGAAACATTACCCTGCTCGGTGAATTTCACCGCGTTACTGGCCAGGTTAAGCAGTATCTGACGCAGCCTGGCCGGGTCTCCCCTGACAATGGCCGGCACATCCGGATCGATCATGCAGTGCAGATGGAGCCCCTTCTCATCGGCGCCAGCCTGCAAGAGCGGCATCAATTCATTCATCACTTCGGCCAGATTGAAGGAGACCTCCTCCAACCCCATCCGGCGGGCTTCAATCTTGGAATAATCGAGGATATCGTTGATGATTGTCATCAGGTGTTTGCCGCTCTTGCGGATAACACCGACGTAGTTGCGCTGTTCTCCGGTCAAAAGAGTGGTTGACAGCAGGCCGGCCATGGCGATCACCCCGTTCATCGGAGTACGGAGTTCATGGCTCATGTTGGCCAGGAATTCGCTCTTGGCGGCATTGGCGCGGGCGGCTTCCGCTGCCAGCTCACTGGAGCGATGCACCGCCTTCTCCAGATACTGGTGGGTCTCGAAGAGCTGCTGTTCGGCTACCTTGCGTTCGGTAACATCGGTGCCGATACTCAATATTTCCACCAGGGTTCCGTTCTTTTCACACACTGCGGTGTTGCTCCAGTGCATCCAGATCCGCCGCCCGTCGCGCGTGACATTTTCATTCTCGTTCTCGTGATAATCGGCCGGAGAATGGATGATGCTGTCTATCATCTGCCGCAAGTCCTTGCCGGCCGTATCCGTTTCCGGGACGATCGTGCCGACCAGGTGACGCCCGAACAGCTCGGCGCGCTTGTATCCGAAGCATCTTTCACCGAAATCGTTGATATAGGTAACTTCCCCGTTCACATCCCATCTCAGGATGACGGTACGGGCATGCTCGATCAGCTCCCGGTAGTTGCGTTCACTCTGCAGCAGAGCGTCTTCGGCCAGCTTGCGTTCGGTTATATCGTGGCAGACATGCACGGAACCGGCCCGCACTCCCGCCGGATTCAGCAAAGGAGCGCCGGTGACGGTGAAATAGCCTTTCAGATGTTCAATATAGAGATCCACCGAGTGCGAGACACTATTATCAAAATACAGTAGCTTGCGGCATTCGGGCGGTGGTTCAGTGGAGCCGAGCACCACCTCGAAACAGCCGCGGCCGATGATCTTGTCCAGCGTCAAGCCGAGCCGTTCCAGCATCGAGCGGTTGGCATGCACGATCGTGCCGTCGGCCGCCAGGATATAAATCAGGTCATTGACGGAATTGAAAGTCTCCTCCCAGGTCTCCTTCGATCGCTTCAACTCCTTTTTGCATTCCCCGACCTCGGACTCAAGTTTACTGTTGATCCTGGACAGCTCGTCGCAGCGCTGTTTCAGAAGTTCGTAACTGCATTGAACATCTTCCGGCATACCATCCTCCAAACTATCTACCATGCGGAAACAATATCCGAAACCTATCAAAAAACCGGATCAAACACCACTAAAGATCTGTGCGTGACATTCTCATGCGCCCGGCTGGAACAAATCCGATCCGTTGCAACTGGACGGCACATGTCATGCCACAATAGCCGCAATCCTTTTTTATTGACAAAGATAAAAAAACGATCTATAAAGTCGATCTGTTTTTTTAGGATCCCTTCGGCATAAACAGACACGTTTGCCGGCTCGGCAAACATGACAAATATGTTTTATTTTTCAGCATAATGCTGAGATAAACGGCGGTGTAGCTCAGTTGGCTAGAGCAAGCGACTCATATTCGCTAGGTCCGGGGTTCGAATCCCTGCACCGCCACCAACTTCCCGAAACGCCCTGATATTTTCAGGGCGTTTTTTGTTATCAACCCACATGGAGGATACGTATGATACAGATTGATTTTGATAAAATGGGCGGGCTGATTCCCGCCGTCATCCAGGACTACCAGAACGGCGAAGTGCTGATGGTGGCCTTCATGGACAAGAAGACCCTGGACCTGACCCTGAAGGACGGCAAGACCTGGTTTTTCAGCCGTACCCGCAACAAGTACTGGATGAAAGGCGAGGAGTCGGGCAACACCCAGGACGTGATGGAAGTCCTGACCGACTGTGACGCCGACACCGTGGTCATCAAGGTCAGGCAGAACGGACCGGCCGCCTGCCACACCGGCAACCGCAGCTGTTTCTATGTAAAATGGGAGAACGGCGAATGGGTGGAGCACAGCAACCCGCTGTTCGACCCCAACGAAGTCTATAAAAAATAAACCAGCATATTTTTGGAGGGGTGTAAATGAGCAACCTTTTGAACTTCGGTATCCCGAAAGGGAGTCTGGAAGATGCAACCGTCGGCCTGTTCAAAAAAGCCGGGTGGCAGATCAGCATCTCGTCGCGCAGCTATTTCCCTGGCGTCGATGACGTTGAGATGAACTGCAAATTGATCCGGCCGCAGGAGATGGCCAAATATGTCGAGCGCGGAACGATCGACGCAGGCATCGCCGGCCGGGACTGGGTGCGCGAGAACGACTCGGATGTGGTCGAAGTCTGTGAAATGGTCTATTCCAAGGTATCACGCCGCCCCGCCCGCTGGGTGCTGGTGGTCAACGCCGACTCCAAGGTGCAAAAACCGGAGGATCTTCACGGCGCTACCATTTCCACCGAACTGGTCGGCTTTACCAAGCGCTACTTCGCGGAGCGGGATATCCCGGTCAACGTAGAGTTTTCCTGGGGCGCGACCGAGGCCAAGGTTGTTGACGGGCTGTGCGACGCCATCGTCGAAGTCACCGAAACCGGTTCGACCATCAAGGCCAACGGCCTGCGCATCGTCTGCGAGCTGATGGAGTCCGTGCCGGTGCTTCTGGCCAGCAAATCCGCCTGGGCCGATCCCTGGAAACGCGAAAAGATCGAGCAGATCGCCACGCTGCTGAAATCTTCTCTGGCCGCCGAAGGCATGGTCGGCCTCAAGATGAATGTGCCGGCCGACAAGATCGAAGCAATCACCAGCGTGCTGCCCAGCCTGAAGAACCCGACCGTGTCCCATCTCTACAACTCCGACTGGCTCTCGATCGAGAGCATCCTGTCCGAGAAAGAGGTGCGGCGCGTCGTGCCCGAGCTTTTAAAACTGGGCGCCGAGGGCATCATCGAGTATCCGCTGAACAAGATCATCTGAATAGAGACACCGCGGACTCCGATCGGATCACTCCGCGGTGATGGATTGAACCGGTATGTTGCTAGACAAGATAGAAGAACTGGAGCGTCGTTACCAGGAGTTGGAAGCACTGCTCTCCGACCCGTCGGTCATCTCCAACCAGCCCGAGTTCCGCAAGTTTTCCCGCGAGCATTCCGACCTGACCGATCTGGTGACGGCTTACCGCCGCTATCGCAAGGTACTGGGCGAGATTGAAGAAAACCGCGAGATGCTGGCCGATCCGGACATGAAGGAGATGGCCGAGGAGGAGCTGAAGGTTCTGGAAGCCGAGCAGGACCGGCTTGAAGCCGACATCCAGCTGCTGCTGCTCCCCAAGGACCCCAACGACAACAAGAGCGTCATCCTGGAAATTCGCGCCGGCACCGGCGGCGATGAATCGGCGCTCTTCGCCGGCGACCTGTTCCGCATGTATTCGCGCTTTGCCGACACCAACCGCTGGCGGGTGGAGACCATTTCGGCCTCGGAGTCCGAGCGGGGCGGCTTCAAGGAGATCATCGCCTCGGTCGAGGGAGAAGGGGTCTTTGCCAAGCTCAAGTACGAATCCGGCACCCACCGCGTGCAGCGCGTCCCGGAGACCGAAGCCCAGGGACGCATCCACACCAGCGCCTGCACCGTGGCGATCATGCCCGAGGCGGAGGACGTGGATATCGACATCAACCCGACCGATCTGAAGATCGATGTCTACCGTTCATCCGGGGCCGGCGGCCAGCACGTCAACACCACCGACTCGGCCGTGCGCATCACCCACCTCCCCACCGGCACGGTGGTGGCCTGCCAGGAAGAGCGCAGCCAGATCAAGAACCGGGCCAAGGCAATGAAGGTCCTCAAGACCCGCATCCTGGACACGATCCAGCAGGCCCATAACGACAAGCTGGCCGCGGACCGCAAACAGCAGGTCGGTTCCGGCGACCGTTCCGAACGCATCCGCACCTACAACTTCCCCCAGGGGCGCATGACCGACCACCGCATCGGACTGACGCTTTACCGCCTGGATTCGATCATGGCGGGAGACATCGCCGAGATTGCCGATGCGCTGCGGGCGCATTACCAGATGGAAGCGCTGAAGGCGCAGAGCGAGAGCTAAGCAGACCACTTCTCGCCAGAAAAAGCAGTTAACCGCCGATGAACGCCGATACACGCAGAGAAATCAAAAGCTTGAACAAAATACTGATTTAACCCATAAGGTGATCAACTTTTTTGATGTAAGTCCTGGTTTTCTCGGCGTGCATCCGTTTTTCTCGGCGGTTAACTGCCGTTTATGATGATTCCCGCCTCACCCCAGCAGAAAGTCGAAATCCTCCCTGGTCAGCCCGGCGCCTCCGTCGGCCGCCCCCTCATCCAGAATCGCCTTGTACAACTTCAGCTTCTGCTCCTTCAGCAGCATCATCTTCTCCTCGATCGTGTGGCGCATCACCAGGCGGGTAATCGTGACCTGGCGGGTCTGCCCGATGCGGTGGGCTCGGTCGGAAGCCTGGTTCTCGACGGCCGGATTCCACCAGGGGTCAAGATGATAGACATAGGTAGCGCGGGTCAGGTTGAGCCCCTTGCCCCCCGCTTTCAGGCTGATCAGGAATACGATCGGAATCTCGGAGTTCTGGAAGGAGTTCACCAGATTTTTTCTCTGCGGCACCGGCGTGGAGCCGTCCAGGCGCAGATAGAGGAAGCCATGTTTTTTCAGCCCGGCTTCGACAATATCGAGATAGCTGGTGAACTGCGAGAAAACCAGCGCGCAGTGCCCTTCGTCGCGCAGTTCGGCCAGCTGTTCCAGCAGGAACTCCAGCTTGGGAGAGGAGTCGGGAGCGCCCGGCAGCGCCAGCACCGGGGCCAGACAGATCTGCCGCAGCCTGAGGATCGCGGTCAGCGCTATGATGCGGGCCTGGCCCGGCGAACGGTTGGCAAAGGCCTCTTCGATCTGCTTGCGCACCTCTTCCACGGTACGCTGATAAAAAACCTTCTGCCGGGGTGACAACTCCAGGTGAATATCGGTTTCGATCTTGTCCGGCAGGTCGGCCACGATCAGCTGTTTATTGCGCCTGAGCAGAAACGGGCGTGTCCGGTTCAGCAGCGTGTCAATGCCCACCTTCCCCCTGTTTCCGATGGTACGGCTGAATTCCTCGGGCGTCCCCAAAAGACCGGGCAGGCAGAGATCCATGATCGCATAGTACTCTTCGACGCGATTCTCCACCGGAGTACCGGTCAGGGCCAGCTTGAAGGCGCCGTTCAGCCGACGCACCGCGCCACTGGTGGCCGCCTGCAGATTCTTGACGGTCTGGGCCTCATCGAAAATGATCACATTGAATCGCAGCTCGGTCAGTTTGTCGATATCGCGCTGGACGATGCCATAGCTGGTAAGGACAATATCGCAGCCGGCAAAACCGGAGGTCGAGCGGCCCGATCCGGTATAGCTCATCAGCGATGCGCCGGGGAAGAACCTGGTCAGCTCACTCTCCCAGTTGAACAGCAGCGATGGCGGCACCACGATCAGGTGCGGCATATCCGGCCCGGCTCCGGAGTTGATCGTTCCATCGGCGATCCCGGCCAGAAGCGAGATCCCCTGAACGGTCTTGCCCAATCCCATGTCATCGGCCAGACAGGCTCCAAAGCGGTGTTCGTAGAGGAATCCGAGCCAGCGGTAACCGTCGCGCTGGTAGGGGCGCAATGTGGCAATCAGTCCGGACGGCAGAGGACGTTCGGAAACGGAGTCGAAGTTCAACAGGCTCTCCATCACCCTGGCATCGTCCGGCGCAAGGCGCACCGTGACCCCATGGCGGCGTAACCGCAGCCAGTCCAGGATCTGCAGGCGCGGGATGCGAACCGCCTGCTGCTCTCCCTTTTTGCGGCGCTTGCCGGAAGCGGCCGTACCGGTCAGCATTGCCAGGATCCGTGCATTGATATCGTCGAGAAGTATCATCCGGCCATCGCGCTGCAGGATGCCGGCCGATGCCAGACGTTGCAACTCTTCCTCTTTCAGCAGCTCTCCGTCGCAGCGGATCTCGGGACGCAGCTCAAACCAGTCCAGCGAGCTGCTGGTGGCATCCAGGGCAAAGTCCCAATTCGCGGTCTGAAGAGGCTCATTCCCCAGCAGGAGCAGAAATCCGCCCCGCTGGAGCCGTCCGGCCAGATCCGGAAGCAGTGGCAGCAGATCATCACGCCTGACGTTGAGCTCACCTGGGCGGCTGCCGCTATCAAAGGCATCCACTCCGAACAGTTCGTAAAGTATTTGCAGCATGCGGATCTGCGACAGACGATCATCCTTGGCGAAGATCCAGCCGTCATTGGCGGCTTGCACCATCAGCGGCTGCCGTATGCTCTCCTCGGCCATTGCCGTCAACAACTGGCGCGCATCGCTTTTGACACGGCGCTTGACGTAGTCCGGGCCGCTGAGCGCGCTCCTGATCAGGTTCTTGCGGGCAGATGGTGTTTCAGCGGTGGCCAGTTCAAAACAGGTCTCCATGATCGTTCGCACCCGTTTTTTTGCCTTGAGCGGCCCGGACAGACCGGAACGGTAGCGCGGATCGAAAAAACGGAACAGATCATGGGCAAAGCTGTACAGGCGGGTCTCGCATGCCACCAGCGGAACCATTTCAATGACAGGCGTTTCCAGTGTGGCCGGTAATTCCAGCAGGTAGGTCGGCGGTACGCACCTGGAGATGTCGGCAACAGCGGCATCGTGATAGAAGATCACCGACTCGCTGAAATCAGGCAGCATCCGCGGATCAAGCCTCAAGGCCAGTGCATTGAATTGTTCCGGAGTTACAATAATCCGGTTTGCTCCGCGTTGCAGCGGTCCCTCTGCATTGGAATCAAAATCATCATAGCTGTCATCGTAGCCGTCATCAAAATCGCAGTTTGTGTTGCCATCCCCGTCAAAATCGCCGAATTCATCATACTCCTCCTCGTTCAGCAGCTTGTCTTGGATGTTGTCCCAAACCGTCCAGACTTCCCTGTTCAACAATGGATGGATCATGCCCGCGTCCGGATCGAGCAGCAGTTCATGGGATGTGATGAAGTTTTCGGGCAAGGGGTTGTTGCCGTCGATCGTACGGGATATCACAATCAGTCCGTCCGCCAGCGCGAAGGTGAGACAGGCGCGTTTCGGCAAATCGGCGCGGATGGCCAGGGGGGTCTCGACGCCGGACAGGTCGCGGTATACGATCGGATAAGAACCATTGGTCAACAACATGAAAGTGGAGAGATACTGGATTTTTGATTCGTAATAGGGCAGTCGTTGCAGGCATTCGGCAATATCGGGGGGCACACCGTTTGTCCAGCGGTGAAGCTGCTCCGAATCATGCTTGATCGAACCACACAGCCGGCCGAAAGAATCTTCCAATACCAGCCTGATCCGTTTTCGATCCAGCGGAATTCCTGGCGGACTAAAACTCCCGGCCGGGACAAAGGCATCTTCATCTGCCATTCTCGAACGGCTCATCATTATTGGCGGGCGTGGGTCAACGGCATCGTCTATCTGTTCAAGCGGGGCCAGGCCGGAAATTCCCGCCAGGCCGGCCAGATCCCGCAACACCTGACCGCTGATCCTGACGTGGGGAAAAGAACCGGGCGACAGCAGACGTTTTAGCTGGATCCAGGTGATAACAGTATGCGGGCACTGCGCATCCGGTGTCCAGTGCCGACAGTCGCAATAAATCGAGATCCGGCCATATTCGCTTATCGTAACATTCGCGCCATCCATGCAGGCCAGCGTCAGAATAGTCTTATCGGGGGTATTCCATTCGGCCCGGACAACCATGTTTACATCGCATTTATTGATGGCCTGCATGATGTGTGACCTGGAAGCCAGCAGATAGAGCTCGCCCGGTAATACTTGCTGAAGCAGCTTCAAAGGGGAAGGTAGTTGCGGATGTGGCGCGGAATCATTCATCATGGATTTGTAACATTTTCACCGGTAGCAATCAAGCAGGAGAACACATGGACATGGCAAAGGCGGTGAAATAGCGGAGATAAATCGTTTATCAGCTCAGGATTGCACTTTTAATTTTCTTCGGATTGTGCTACCTGTCAGGCATGTCCGGCTTACTTGACAACTATAAACAGCTGGTGGCAAGAATCGATGCGCTCTGCGGTGCGATAAAAGCATCCCTGGCGGATCAGATCACCTGTTCGGAGGGGTGCAGTTCCTGCTGCACCGCGATAACGCTTTTCCCGGTGGAAGCCGCCGCGCTTCGAGGCGCGTTGGAGGAACTGCCGGAACAGGAAGCGCAAGAGATTCGGCAACACGTTGACCTCCACGCCGGCAGCGAACGCTGCCCTCTGCTGTCGCACCACCGCTGCCTGCTGTACCGTGCCCGCCCGATCATCTGCCGCACCCATGGACTGCCGATCACCTACACCGAGGACAACCTTCGCAAGAGCGACTGTTGTCCGCTCAACCTGAGCGAAGCCGAATCAGTCAGCGGTTCGAGCGTAATCGACCTGGACAAGCTGAACACGCTGCTGGTCGCGGTCAACGCCCTCTACCTATCCCAGTCGGAAACCGTAGAAAGCCCGGAACGCCTGACTATCGTCGAAGCACTCACCAAAAGGCAATAAAACAACTATTTCAGGCTGGAGATATAGCTGCGCACCCCTTCCAGGATGCCTTCGGCGGCTATTTCCTGGTAGGCTGCTTCTTTAAGGCGGGATTCTTCCTGGGCATTGGAGAGAAACGCGCTTTCAACCAGGATGCTCGGCATTGTCGCTCCCACCAGAACATAGAAGGGACCCTGCTTGACACCCAGATTTTTGACATCGCTGTAACGCGCGCGGATTTTCTTGTAGAGGGACTTCTGCACTTCATCAGCCAGGTGTGCGGAGTCATTCAGCTTGTAGTTGGCCATCAGATCGAACAGAATCGCCTGCAGCACGCTGACCTTTTCCAGTGAAGTCCCGTTCTCCTTGGCGGCCAGTTGCGCCACCTTGTCGGTTTTGGCCAGGTTCAGGTAATAGGTCTCTATGCCGGCCGCCGAACGGTTGGGAGCGGCATTGGCATGCACCGACAGGAACAGGTCGGCATTGACCTTGTTGGCGATCGCGGTGCGCTCCTCCAGGGGAATGAAGACATCGGTCGAACGCGTCATCACCACATCCAGCCCCAGCTCTTCCTTTAATAAAGCCCTCAGCTTGAGACCGATCGCCAGCACGACGTCCTTTTCCTGGATGCCGCTGGGTCCGACCGCGCCCGGATCATGGCCGCCATGCCCGGGATCGACGACAACACGGCGGATCTTGGAGATCACCTTTCTTCTGGCGGGTTTGGATTTCTTTTCGACAACCGGCGGCGGCTCTTCCAGCTTCGGCACCACCATCTTTTCCGGCATGATGCTGATCGAGTCTTCCAGACGGGAAATTTCCGTGCGCCGCTCACCGCGCACATCGATTATCAGGCGGGCCGGATCCGAGAGGGGAAATACCTTGAAATCCTTGATATTCTCGGTGTCGAGCACTACCCTGACCACGTCGGTCTTATACTGTCCAACACGCGCCCCCCTCAGCAATCCGTCGCCGATGGTGATATCCCGCACGCCCTTGCCCAGCCTGGTGCGATTCAGATCGATGTAGACACGGCCCGGCTTGCCGGGACTCCCCTTGCCCAGTTCATGGGTCTCCCAGGTAACATCCCGGTCCAGTTCGAGAGAAACCCGCGTATAATCCGGATTGGACCAGTGTTTCATCTCATTCAGGATCGCCGGGGGGCGGATCGAAGCCGAGGTATGCTCACTGAAAACATTTTTTTTCTTCTTGGCGGCAATGGCCGGCAAAGGAAGCATCAGGCAGGCAACCAGGAGGCAGATCAGTATGTGAAAGTATCGGTTCATGGGTTCGCTTGTCGTATCATCTGGATAAGATTGAAAAAGTAACTCGCCCTTTTATCAGAAATATCCGTATTTTTCAACTGTTACCGTTCTTATTCCACTTATTGCCTGTGGATTGACAATCCGCTTGTCCAATCGGCACGGACATCCTTTTTTCAAGCAGCAAAAAAATCCCCTTCCTTCAATGGAGGGGGAACAAATTCTGATTGCAATTCAGGTTCCGTGAGCAGTTTTGCTGGGATTTGTTGCAACAGTTTGCGTGATCAGGCCGCCTTCCTGAACACGTTGATCCTTCTTTTTGCGGATAGCCTGTAGTCGTGGCACGCCAGATAGTCGGCCAGCGCGGAGCGGGTACCTTCCAGCCAGGCTATGTTCTCAAGGAAATCCTGCTCCGAATCGAACTGAAAAAATGATTCACCACGCATTTCGCACACCTCGGTCAGCTGCTCCGACGTGAGCATGGTGTAGTAGGCCAGCGCCTTCTGCCTGCGTTCATCGCCATCGCAACAGCCGAACAACAGTTCGGCGGCAATGAAGCTTCCTTCGTTTTCCGGCTCGATAAAAATCACACTGCCTTTTGGCGTGAGCACCCGCACGGCCTCGGCAATGGCCGGACGCATCAGCTCCGGCGCTATGTGGTGGAACGACAGCGGGAAGAGCACGACCTCGAAACTGCCGTCTGGAAACGGCAAATCTTCCGCCGATCCGGCCTGGAAGACAAGATTATCGAGGCAATTGTTCCGTCTGGCTTCCGCGATCAGAAGCGGTCCGGGATCCATGCCGGTCAGGGATTTGAAATAAGGCGCTATCTCCCGGGTACGCGCGCCGTTGCCGCAGCCGACCTCCAGAGCCGTGGTTCCGGCCAGATACGGTTTGAGCCGCTCCCAGTATCCATCGCTGAAATGTTGCATCCGGATGATTCCCCTTATGTCTGAAGACCGGCAGGGTTTGTTCAAGCTGCTTCGTAGAGATCGCATCCCCCATTGATCACCTGCGCGATCTTATCCTTCATATCATGTATCTGGAATGGTTTCTGTATAAATCCGGCTGGTCTGTCGTTTATGAAACGCCCGGACACATCTTCCATATTGCACCCGCTGCTAAGAATGACAAGCACATCCGGCCGTATGCGTCTCAGCTCACGGAATGTAAGCACACCGTCCATCACCGGCATTGTCAGGTCGAGGATCACCAGGGCAATATCGCCGCCATGGTCACTCAAGGTCTTCAACGCCTGGTTTCCGTCAGCCACGCCAATCGCCTCGAAACCGAGATGCGTAACGAATTGCATGCACAGCTCACGCACATGATCCTCGTCGTCCACGACCAGTATCTTTCCGTTCAACACGGTGGGCATTTTGACATGAACGGCCGGCCTGTCAATCTCCGGCGGCGCTTCCATGTCGTTGCATTCGGGGAACAATACCCGGAAGGTCGAACCGTTCCCTTCTTCACTTTTTACAATAATGGCGCCATTCTGTGAGCGGACAATCCCCAGCACCGCGGCCATCCCCAATCCCCGCCCCGTGAATTTGGTGGTAAAGAACGGTTCGAAAATCCGCTGCCGGGTCTCTTCGTCCATTCCGCAACCATTGTCCGACACTTCCACGTAAACAAATCTGCCGGCCGGCGGTTTTTCCTCGAGCCTGCTGAAGCTCAAATAGTCAGCATCGCACTCCTGTATGCCTGTACGAAGTACAATGGTGCCGTAGCCGTCACCTATCGCCTCGGAGGAGTTGATCAACAGGTTCATGATGACCTGCTGGATCTGCCCCTCATCGGTTTTTATCGGCAGAACGACCGGTGGGGTGACTATTTCGAGATTGATTGTTCTTGTAACCGATGCCCTGAAAAAGCTGGCGTTTGCACGGACGACATCGTTAATGTCCACCTCTTTCAGGACAAACATTCCCTTGCCGGCGTAATCCAGCATCTGCCGGGTGAGATTGGCCGCATGCCGGCCGGCCTGCATGGCCTGCTCGATGCTTGTGCTGGCCAGGTAATCATCGGATACCCTCATTAATGCGAGTTCCATATTCCCGAGGATGACGGTCAGAAGGTTGTTGAAATCATGGGCTATGCCGCCCGCCAGAACCCCCAGGCTTTCCAGCTTTTGAGCATGCAGAATCTTGCGTTCATAATCCAGGTGCTCCAGCTCCGCTTTCTTCAAATCGCTAATGTCCCTGGCAACGCCGAAGAGGCCGCTGACGTTGCCCTGCTGATCGTACAACGGACCCTTGGTAGAGAGAAAGATCAACTGTTCCCCGTCCACCGAGGTAAGCCGCTCCTCGTAGGTCATGGTCTTTCCGGCATCCATTACTGCACGGTCCCCTGCCATCACGACCCTGGCCTCTTCAACAGGAAAGAGAAAGGTATCATCCCGGCCGTATACTTCACCGGCACTCTTGCCGGTCACACGGGATGCGGCGGTATTGAAGAGACGGTAACGTCCTTCCAGATCCTTGACATAGACCGAATCCGACGTGCCTTCCACAACAACCCGCAGCAGCTCCCTGCTCTCGCGCAGCTCCACTTCGGACTGTTTACGCTCGGTGATGTCCCGCTGGATATGAACAGCCTGAACAATCTTCCCGCGTTTATCCCTGATGGGTGATGTGAACACTTCAAAATGGCTCTTTTCTCCGGAGGGGGCGCAGTGAGCGTGTTCAGTCGTGGCATGATCATCGTTGAACATGGTTTCCATCAGGGCGCAGGAATCATGGAGCGGGGTACAGGGAGACGATCTGTGGTGTAAGATCTCATAACATGTTTTACCGATCACCTCTTCTTCCGTAAGGTTGCATTCTTCCAGAAATGCCCGATTGGCGCCTGCTATACAGAACGTTTTAACATCGATGATGGATATCGGGTCGGCAATGCTGTCCAGCACGGTATGGTTAAACTCGTATTGATTTTTAAGTTCCTGCGTACGCTCCGAAACCCTCTGCTCAAGTGACTCGTTAAGCGCCTTGACATCTTCCTCGGCTTTTTTAAGCGCGGTAAAAGTGCTTTGGGACAGATTGATAATTATGTAGACAAAAACCGCGCCACCCAGAAAAACGCCACCTGTCACCATCTCAAGCGGAAACCTGAGGTTGAAGGAGAGCACCGCCACGAAAAAAAGGTATCCCAGAAGAAAGAAGGTCATCAGGTTGAGGATGAAAAGCCAATTGCCGCGGAACCGGCCGCAGACACTTTTCCAGATAACCCTTGCCGGTTGAAACGACAGGGTGAGGAATACCGCTCCAATCAAAACCATTAGTATGGAAATATTTCTCATCATCGCCACCACCGTAAAATATGCCGATTCATCCGCTATTTAGCGTAACAGCCGTGGGCATTGCACTTGATCAGCGCACCGCTTTTTTCCCGGGCAGTTGTCTTATAGTGATTCTGTCAGGCCTGGACATCCGTTGCAAAGTTTTACTAATCTAATTAAGCAATTTATATGCCCGGTTTTTAACAAATGTGACAAAAGCAAAATGCTCCGGGATAACAAGGATCTTAGGCGCACTAAAACCTGATAAATTAAAAGGAGTTGGCTATTACTGCCAGGGCACTGACAAGGCGGGAGAGCGGGAAGGGGCAACTCATGGCAGGGGGTGATAATAAAAAATACGGATCAAACAAGCGGCTATGCCATCCGCTTGAGCTCATCCAGCAGGTTAAGCGCTTCCAATGGAGTCAGGGTGGCGATATTGAGTTTCTTCAGGCGTTGCCGCAACAGATCCTCACCGGTTTCAAACAGCGAGAACTGGCGCAGATCCTGTTTGGGCTGGCTCTTGCGGCTCTTGGCCAGGCGCGGCGCACCCTCCTCGAATTCACCGCTTTCGAGATTCTGCAGAATTTCCTTGGAGCGCTCGATCACGTCGGCCGGCATCCCGGCCAGGCGGGCCACCTGGATTCCATAGGAGTGCGACGCTCCGCCCGGGATGATCGTGCGCAGGAAGATGACCTGGTCGTTCCACTCCCTGACCGCAACGGTGTAGTTCTTGATCCGTTCGCGGGTCGTCGCCAGTTCGGTCAGTTCGTGGTAGGGG
>Ga0209417_1001850_pt1 | contig 36707 bp, 34 predicted proteins | sample RifGroF2_FD_184002 | JGI IMG/M metagenome (GOLD analysis project Ga0209417, IMG submission 184002) | Groundwater microbial communities from Rifle, Colorado, USA - Groundwater F2 (SPAdes) (version 2) | ecosystem: Environmental > Aquatic > Deep subsurface > Groundwater | place: Rifle, Colorado... | reverse complement strand
CAGTGTGTACTCATCCGTTAATTTCAAATAATCTTGCTATATTAAGAAACAAAAATACTCCTTCAGAAAATTTCAGAAGGGCTGTACAAAAAATTGCCCATGTTTTATTTTATAAGGCAACAAAAAATTTACCTGTAAGCACTACATCAATTGAAACTCCTTTAATGACTTTGCAGGCGGAAATTATTGCTCCTGATGCGGAAATAATTATTGCTCCAATTTTAAGAGCAGGATTGATATTTTCTGATGCGGCGCTGGAAATTTTACCGCAGGCAAGAATACACCATATAGGATTATATAGGGATGAAGAAACGTTAAAGCCTGTTCCTTATTATAATAATCTGCCGGCATCTTTTAAATCGCCGAAAAGAACTTTTATTTATCTTTTGGATCCTATGCTTGCAACAGGCGGTTCCGCAATAGCCGCAGTACAAATGTTTACTGAAATGAATATACCTCAAGAAAATATAACCTTTGTTTCTTTAATAGCATCTCCTGAGGGAATTAAAAGACTTACAACAAAATATGACAATATAAATATAGTTACGGCAAGTGTAGATTCAGGTTTAAATGAAATAGGATATATTTTGCCGGGTCTTGGAGATGCAGGCGACAGGGCTTTTAATACAAGTTATTAAAAAATAATTTCTCAATCTTTTTCCCAAAGTAGCAATTTTTTAAAACAAATTGTTTTTATATTAATAAGAGGTAAAAGGTAAAACTGGAAATATTGTTTTCAGTGATATTTTTATTAATTATATAAATATTGAGACATAAGGGGATAAAGAGGGATTAGAATTATGGAAAAATTTGGAATCGCATTCAATGATGGAAACTTTGGATTTGTTATTAAAACTGGCTCAAGGTCGCAAGAACATGATGGCGCGCAAAATTTATTTAATGAACATAGACCACCGCATCATTTAAATGGTCATCATCATGAAAGATTTGACAGACATCATGATAATCGGATGTTTAATAGACCACCGCATCATTTAAACGGTCATCATCATGAAAGATTTGACAGACATCAATTAAATAATAATTATGACAATTCTTGTGAATGTGAAAACCAAGGTTATTATGAAAATTATGATTTTGATAATAGCGATATTGAAAGACTTCTTAACGGCTGTTTTAATAATAATTCGGTTAATAATAACTATCTGCAAAATAATCTTGAAGACAGATTAAGCAGATTAGAAAATATGATAAAAAATAATCAACAACCCGAAAAACAAGAAAACAGTCTTGAAAACAGATTAAATTCTTTGGAAAATATGATAAAAGGTAAACAACCTGAAAAACAAGAAAACAGTCTTGAAAACAGATTAAATTCTTTAGAAAATATGATAAAAAGTAAACAACCTGAAAAACAAGAAAACAGTCTTGAAAACAGATTAAATTCTTTGGAAAATATGATAAAAGGTAAACAACCTGAAAAACAAGAAAATAATCTTGAAGACAGATTAAATTCTTTGGAAAATATGATAAAAAGTAAAAAAGAAGAAAAAGATTTTGAAGCACGAATGAATCAATTAAAAGAAGATCAAAAAGAAGCGGCAAGACGCGGTTTTATAGGAACACCTGATAAAACAGAGAAAAAAGAACTCCCTGCGCCTGTAACTAAAACTGAAACTAAACATGAAGTTCATCAAAAACCAAAACCTAAACATGTTCATAAACCAATTAAAAAACCTGCGCATAAAGAAACCTCTATACATGAGCCAAAACAGGGAGATCTTCAAAACTATATGCTAGGATCTGTAAAAATTGAACCTGCAAATTTAAAATATGAATCATTATTTAGTAAACCTATTGATACAATAAAATGCCATTAATTCATTTTATAAATAATTTCTCTATATCTATAAAAGTAAAAATAAAAACTGTAGTTTAATAGAATTTATAAAGTATAATAGAGCTAAGATAGCATAATATTATACTTTATATGTTTTTTAAGGAATTTAAATTTGGGTTTTTGGTTAAAATTTTTATTTGTATTAATTTTTAGTTTTGTAGGCTTTTCTGTGTCCACGCAAGCTCAGGAAGAGAATAATTATCTTTCTATTCCTGATTTTACGATACATAGAGTTACGCCTGAAAATACAGCTAATACTTCTACAGATAAAAAACCAGAGATTGCCTCTGATGGCAAAAAAACTGTTAATATAGAATCACCAAAATTAAGAGCGGTTAAAAATCCTGAAATAAATACGCCGACACAAAAGACAGAAAAATCTGAAGAAATTCAAACTAATTCACAGCCTAACAAACCTTCTACAGAGCAAGAAATTTCTGAAACAGCAAAATCAGAAAATGAAAACAGCTTAAATCAAGCAAAAGCAAAAACAACTAATAATGACCCTGATGAAATAGTTTCAAAGATTAATAAAATTAATGAAAAAAATCTATCAACCTCATCAAAAAGCAATTTTGAAACAAACAATCTTGCTAAAGAGACGGGGAATGATTTTTTAAGAACAGTTTCCAGCCTTTTTGTTGTATTATTGCTGATTTTAGGATTTGCATGGGTATATGCGCGGGTTAAAGGAATTAATCCTACAGCAATTTTGACGGGAAAATTCTCTGAAAAAGATTTAAACAGGTTTAATGTTTTATCTACTTCTACTCTCGGTCAAGGAAAGGATATTCATCTGGTTGAAATTAACGGGAAACAACTGGTTATTGGCAGTACTACCAATAATATCAATCTTTTAACAGAAATTCCTCCAGAGGAAATTGAAAAATTAAAAGAAAAAAGACACCAAAATCAAAATGATGAAAATAATGATATAGATGCGGTAGAATTTCCTGAAGAAGATGATTTATATTATGAATCACTTGAAGATGCAGAATTTATGGATGCTGATTTTTATTCTTCAAAATACTCAAAAGTCTATAAAGAATATCTTAATAAAAACAAGGACTAAGATTGCCGCGTCGGGCTTTTAGCTGCCCCCTCCTTTTTTGATAATTAATCAAAAAAGCGGGTACCCTTCGCAATGACACAATGTGATAAGTTTATTTTGTAACTAATCCCTGTTTTTCTTCTATCGCTGCTAAAATTTCATTTAGCATGGCAAAGTATAATGCGCTGCTTTTTGTTGATTCCAAATAAAAATCTTTATCAAATTCAAAGTTCTTAATTATTTCTTCTCTGGTTGGGATAGGTTTGGTTACATAATTTTTAGTATAAATCCATATTGATTTTTGCATTGAAATTGACAAAAACACATTTTCAATAATGTTGCGTCTAATTTCAACAGATTTATTACTTAAAGCTTCAAAAGCATCCGGCTGATAATTTGTTTTCCCCAAAGCTGTAAGTTCTTTGCAAATTTTGTCAAATTCTTCATGAATTTCTATTGAAGCTTTATTTATATGTTCCATCTCGTCTTTAGCTTGTTTTAACTTTGGATAAATTAAATTTAATACTGATTCCCAGTTTTCTTTTGTTTCTGCAAAAACAGATGAAATTATTTCATCAATATCCGGCTTGTCTTCTGATAAAGTTTTAGCTGCTTCAGAAAATTCCATATATTCTATACCTTCAATAAAAGCTCCTTTTAAGGAGGTGTTTATAATTTTTGCAAGGTTAATTTCTTCCGTAAAAATTTCGTTAAATTGTCTTATAAACCATGCATAGTCAGCTCTTGAAGGAATTTCATCACCGTCTTTATTTTTAACATAAGTTAATCTTTTTTCTAAAAATTTGGTTAATTTAGGGGTATTTTGGTCAAGAGTTTGACCATCCGAATAAATTTTGTTATCAATAAATGCAAGATCTAATCCGGAGAATATTATTTTTCCAAAGCCTAAAGCTTTTGCCGCGTAATAGCTGATTATAGAAACACTGCTTCCTGATTTATAAAAACCAATATTTTCCGATTCTGCATTTTCAAAGAGTTTAATCATCGGGTCTGTTTGAGTAAAATATAATATTTTTGATTTTGATTTAAAATTTTCTAAAATAGCATTATCACTCTTTGAAAGTAAAATTATATTTGTTTTTTCAAGAAAACTTTCTACCCCTTCAATTTGCGTTGAACAGCTCCATGCATCTACAAAAACAGTAAAATCAGGAATAATATCAGCTTTTACAAGTGTTTTAAAAGCTCTTCCAACTGCAATAATTACAAATTTATCCTGATTAGCTTTAATTTTTTCTAAATCATCTGTAAGGCTGGGCCCTGCTGCTACTATTAAAGCTGTTTTGTCTGCAAATTTTCCTTCGAAAACCCCTAAAGTTCTGGCATCAGGGAAATGAACAACATTTTTCAGAAAGTTTTGAATCCAGCGATTATTAAGTTTAAATATTGTACTGTCATCATTTCCTCTTCCTTCAACTATTTCAAAAGTTTTTGATGTTAAAGCCTGAAGCAGTTCCTGATTTGTCAACGCATATTGATTCAGGAACAAAAATTCCACTCTATCGCCTGAAAGATACTCTTTTTGCAGTTTTTCATAAATATCACCGACATTATCAGTTATAAAAACCCTCGTATCAGACAATTCATTGGAGAAATCGACATGTTCAAGGACAAATCTCAAAACTTCAATAAAAGGTTCCATTATAAAAATTTTTGATTCCGCGCTCACGTAAGCTCTCTTGAATAAATATCCAAGCCCCAGTCCAAATACTATCTGAATATCATTTTTTTTGAGTTCAGTTCTTACAGTTCTATTCCAGGTTGTTTTTGCTTCTCTCGAGGGATCGATTGTACTATGCAGAGGTGTGTTTTTATAAGAAATTATTAAATCTTTGCTTTCAGCTTCAAATACTTCTATTCCTGTTATGGAATTTATATCGATTTTTTCAAGCCTTTCAGCTAATTTAGGATTTTTAATTTTAATTGCTTCTAAATTTTTTTGAAACATTTTTTTCTCCTCGTTGGGTTGTCATTGCGAGGCTTGCTTTGCGAGCCGTGGCAATCTCATAATTTTACAAAACCTTGCGATTCCCACGCTCCCTTTGGTCGCTCGGAATGACATTGTCAGGTATTTCAAGAAGCGAGTCGATAACTTCTCTAAAAGCCCCGTTACCGGCCGAAGCATCTGTTATTATAATGTTTGTAACATTTTTTACTTTATAATTTGCTTCAGGCACGGTTATCGCTGTTCCTGCCCATTCTAACGCGGAAATATCATTTATGTCATCACCCAGAAAACATATTTCTTCGCAAGAAAGCTTATATTTCTCTGCAATTGACTGTAATGAAGCAAGTTTATCTTTTATTCCCTGATGAACGTCTTCCAGACAAAATTTATTCGCTAACTTATCAATAATTTTGTTTTTTTCCCCGGAAATTATTGCAACTTTATAGCCGTTTTTTATAGCAAGAGAAATTCCCATAATATCTTTAAAGCTAATTCTTTTAATTTCTTCGTCAGAAACAGACGAATAAAAAACATATCCGTCTGTTAAAACGCCATCAAAATCAGTAACAATTAATTTTATATTTTTATTTAATTGGAGCATATTTATACTTGTAAACTAGCTTCACTATAGACTTGTCTTAATTTTTTAATTATAGGTTTTTCGCTGTTATAAACAACTTTTTGACCATCCCCGAATAAAACAGGAATGGCTCGCACATCTCGAGTAAGACGGAATAAACCTGTCGGCTCAAGACTGGCTGCATGATCACTACCCCACATTGTTCTATCGAGAGTAATATGTCTTTCTATGGAACAGGCTCCGAGCGCAACAGACAATATTGTAGGAGTCAATCCTCTTTCGTGTCCGCTATATCCGATAGGATAATCGTATTTGTTAATAAAAGTTTGAATAGCGAGTAAATTGGATTCTTGGGGATCTGTCGGATAAGTAGAAGTACAATGATAAAGTATTACATTTTCCGAATTTATTACTTTTAAAGCGTGATCTATTTCCTGCATAGTGCTCATGCCTGTAGAAAGCAGTATAGGTTTGCCTTTTGAAACGGTATGTCTAAGCAAATCATCATTTGTCAGAGTTGCGGACGCAATTTTATAACAGGGCGGATTAAAATATTCTATAAAATCAACAGAATTTTTATCCCAACAGGATGCAAACCACATGATACCTTTTTTCATGCAATATTCATTAATTTCTTCATAATCTTCAAATTTTAATTCAAGACCTCTTTTAAGAGCTCCGTTTGTTTCGCCAAACGGATTTGGTCTGGGCATAGCAAGTTCTTCCGAGGTATAAACAAAATCAACAGTTCTTTTTTGAAATTTAACCGCGTCACATCCTGATGAAACAGCAATATCAATCAATTTTTTGGCGGTTTTCACACATCCGTTGTGATTAATCCCTATCTCTGCAATAACAAAGCATGGTAATCCATGTCCAATTACTTTATTGCCTACTTTTACTGTTTTTCCCATATACTCACTTACCCCGTTCACTGTAGTGGCTTTTGCCACTTTTTCCTAATTAACTATGATTTTTTCATACGTATTTAATATATTACCACTCTTGAGCTGGAAATTCTTGCATTAATTAGATGAGAAAATAACAAATATACAAATTAACCTGAATTAACCGATAAATTTAAATAACTGTAATTTAACAAAAGTTTAAATAAGTTCTATATTATTTTCATTTTAAGTATAATAAAAATGTTAATTTATTATACTTATTTAGGAGGAAACTGATGAAAGTAAAGATTGAAGATGGCTGTATAGCTTGCGGCGCTTGTGAATCTATTTGCGAAGCTGTTTTTACAGTTGAAGATGTTGCTGTTGTTAATGAAGCCAATATCGCAGGTAACGAAGAATGTGTTAAAGAAGCAGCAGAGGCTTGCCCTGTAAGTGTAATCATTATCGAATAGTAAATTTCAATAAAATTGAAACAAAAAACCTCTTTTATTTCTTAGTAAAGGAGGTTTTTAAATGAAATTTGTTTTTCTGTTAAACTATTGGTGTAATACGAATAGCAAAAAACAGAAATAATCAAATGTTTATTGATAAAGCAAAAATTAATATAACTTCCGGTTCGGGCGGCAACGGAATGGTCGCATGGCGAAGAGAAAAGTACGTTGATAAAGGCGGACCGGCAGGAGGAGACGGAGGAAAAGGCGGCGCAGTTTTTCTTACGGCTGATTCCAATTTGGCTACTTTATTAGATTTTAAATATCAGTTAAAATTTTTCGCAGAAAATGGCGAAAAAGGTCGTCCTAAAGACCAGCATGGTAAAAATGGCGAAGATATTTATATAAAAGTCCCTTGCGGAACTATTATAAAAGATGTTAAATCAGGAAAAATCATAGGTGATTTGACATATAGCGGACAAACATTACTTTTGGCATCGGGAGGAAGAGGAGGCAGGGGAAATGCAAGATTTGCAACTCCTATCAGAAGAGCTCCTCAGTTTTGTGAACCCGGAGAACCCGGGATAAGCAGGGAACTTGAACTGGAATTGAAATTAATCGCGGATGTCGGACTTTTAGGAATGCCGAACGCGGGTAAATCCACTTTAATAAGCGTAATAAGCGCGGCAAAACCCAAAATAGCCGATTATCCTTTTACTACACTTGTTCCTAATCTCGGTATAATAAAAAAACCTGATGGCGATGGTCTGGTAATTGCAGATATTCCGGGACTTATCGAAGGCGCAAGTCAGGGAATCGGGCTGGGATTTGAATTTCTTCGCCACGTAGAAAGAACCAGACTCCTTGTACATCTATTAGATATGACCGAAGAAGATCCGATAAATAATTATAAAATTATCAACAAAGAACTTGAAAAGTACGGCGGAAGATTGAACGAAATTCCGCAGATTATTGCTTTGAACAAAATCGACGCTGCTGAACCTGAAAAAGTTCAAGAAATTAAAGAATATTTTGAGGCGGAAAGCAAAGAAGTTTTTGCGATTTCTGCTGCAACAGGCGAAGGAACAAAAGATCTGGTTTATCATTTAATTCAAAAAATAGCAGAAATTCCTCTGCCGGAATTTAATATTAAAGTGGAAAAAGATGAAGATGCAAGCGATCACGACGATAGCGAATATAAAATTCATATATTTGATAAATTTTTTATTGTAAAAGGCGGAAGGGTTGAAAGACTGGTTTCGGTTACAGAATTAAGAAATACTGAAGCTATTTTCAGGCTGCAAAATATTCTTAAGGGCATGGGCGTTTTCAAAGCGCTTGAAGATAGTGGAATCAAAGATGGCGATACCGTAAGAATCGGTGAATTTGAGTTTGAGTATTATTCTGATGAAATTAAAGAAGAAAACAATTAGGCTTTTTTAGCTTGCAATTTGACTTCACCTTTCTTTAATTGAATAATAGCTTTTGCTTCTGGATTGCCTGCAAGCAAATTTTCCCAGACTGTTAATAAAGGAATTTCCGGCTTTTTTATTTTATATCTGTCTTTTCTGTATATAACTTTGCATTCTCCAATTTTTTCAACATTAGAAATGGGAATTTCATCTTTATAAATATATTCTATTGCGTTTTTTGATCTATATTTGCGAGCATTAATAGCATAATCCACTTTAGGTTCAGCAAACTCTTTTCTTGTAACTACATCATGGACTTTTCTTATAACTAATTTATTTTTTTCAGGTAAATTATCAGTTTTTATTTTTAAGATAACCAAGTTTGAAAAATTTTTTTGTACATGATTTAGAGTAAATTTTAAAAAATTTGCAGCAACACAATCGGGATTTTTCCATTTTTTGGTCCACCTTGTGAATAAATTTGATAAATCTGCCATAAACACTCCTCGAATGTCAGTCAGATATTCATTTCCGATTTTTAATTTTCCGGATGATTTTATTGCTTCCCAACTGTTTGCTGTAGTTAAATGATATAAATATCTCGGGATTTTTTTTCTGCCAAAAGCCACTTCCTGCTTTGGGTTACTTCTTAAATTATAATTTTGTTGAGTTGAATTAAATTGAGTAATCATAAAGACCTTTTTTATTTTTAATACGCGAAATTTATAATCATACAAATCATCTGAATATAAAAAATTGCCAACTTTTTACCCCTCTTAATAATTTGTTACATTGCTGTGTTTATGAATTTGCGCTGTATATCTTGATAAATTACGAAAAAAATTCTTTATAAAATTTTTATAAAGAATTTTCTATGAAGTTGTACAATAAAATTAAGGTTGAAAAATATAGTTTTTAAGAGGATGAAAGAATGAAAGATAAGCAATTTTTAATGATTCCCGGACCTACTCCGGTGCCGGAAACTGCGCTTTTAGCTATGGCAAAACACCCTATGGGACACAGAAGTTCAGAATTTTCCGCAGTTCTTGCCGAAGTTTTTGCGGATTTAAAATGGTTATTCCAGACGCAGGAAGATGTGTTTATCTTAACCTCAAGCGGTACAGGCGCTATGGAAGCTGCAATTTATAACCTCGTAAATCAAGGAGATAAAGTTCTTAGCCTTGTTATAGGGAATTTTGGCGAAAGATGGGCAAAAATAGCTAAAATGCGCGGCGCTGATGTAGAGATTATTGCTGCTGACTGGGGAAAAGCTATTGAGCCCGCTGTTTTAAAAGCAAGACTTGATCAAGACGTAAATAAAGAAATTAAATTCGTTACTTTAACTCATAATGAAACCTCAACTGGCGTTACAAACGACCTTAAAACTTTAAACGATATAATTCAGGAGCATGGCGCGATTTCTGTGGTTGATGGAGTTACCAGTGTTGGCGCAATTCAACTTAAAATGGATGAGTGGGGAATAGACGTTGTTGTTTCGGGAAGTCAAAAAGGATTTATGATTCCTCCGGGTTTGGCATTTCTTGCGTGCAGTAAAAAAGCGTGGAAAGCTTATGAAAATTGCAAAAATCCGAGTTTTTACTTTAATTTTGGGGCTTACAAAAAATCAGCTGCACAAAGTACAACTCCTTACACACCTAACGTTTCATTGATTATGGCCCTTAGAGAAACCTTAAAAATGATGAAAGCAGAAGGCTTGGAGAATATTTTTAACAGGCATGCAAAGCTCGCAGCAGGCTTGAGAGCAGGCGTAAGAAGTATGGGCTTGAAATTATTCGTGGAAGATGACAGTATCGCAAGCAACGCAATTACAGCAATCCTTCCTCCTGACGGAGTTACTGTTCCTGATATAAGAAAAACACTTACTAAAGACTTTGATATTGTTGTTGCAAACGGTCAAAACCAGCTTCAAGACAAAATTTTCAGAATGGGACATCTTGGTTTTGTCAGCGAAAGAGATTTAATCACAGCAGTAGGTTCTCTTGAGATGGCTTTAGCCAAGCTCGGTTATAAGTCGCCAAAAGGTGAAGCTACAACTGCCGCAATTAAAGCGTTGATATAAGAATCCCTCTTGTCATTCTCAGCGACCAAAGAGAGCGTGAGAATCTGACTATCTTAGAATATAGCTATAATTGAAAATCGGATAGATCCTCACGGCTGCTTCGCAGCCTGAGGATGACAATCGTACTCATGAAAATTTTGCTATTGCTGCTGTGCCTGAGTGGAATTTTTTAAATGCTGCATTAATTCAATCGGGAATAAAACAATTGTATTTGAAGGAGAAGCGCCAAGTCCGTCAATTGTTTGAAGGGTTCTCAGCTCCATAGCGCCTTTGCTTTCAAGCATAATTCTTGCCGCATCAGAAAGATTTACGGATGCAAGTTTATCGCCTTCCGCTTTAATGATTGTGGCTCTTTTTTCTCTTTCGGCAGAAGCCTGACGCGACATAACTCGTTTTAAGTCTTCCGGCATTTGAATATCAAGGATTCTTACGGAGTCAACATTCATACCCCATTCTTTAACTTTATCTCTAAAGTGTTCATAAACTTCTTTTTGGACTCTTTCTCTTTCAGCGAGAACTTCATCGAGACTCAATCCGCCAAGAACATCTCTAAGAGAGTTTTGGGCATATTGAGAAATGGCAAATCTATAATCCTGAATAGTTATTATTGATTTTTCCGCATCTTCAATCTTGAAAAATACTACGCCATCAACTTCTATAGGCACGTTATCTTTTGTAATTACGCTTTGTTTTGGGATATTTAAAGTTAAAACCCTCATGTCCAAAAATTTTGCATAATCAATTATTGGAATAACATATATGATTCCGGGACCTTTCACAGAGTGAAAGCTTCCAAACCTTAGAATAACAGCTCTTTCCCATTGCGCGGTAATTCTAATGCCGGAAATAAGCGTTGAAAGAATAGCCAATATGATTGCTTCCAGAAAAATAATTATAATAAAAGGCATCCCTGTTGCAGCAAAAAGACCAAACATTAAAAGCAGGGAAATAGCTGCGCAAGCCATAAATATAATACCCCTAAGCCCTGAACCGAGAGAAACATGCTCATAGGACGGTGAAGCAAAACTTCTTGACATATAACCGTCAACAGGATTGATAATAGACATACAAACCTCCTTAATTTATTTAAACTTTAATTATATGTAAATAAAGTTTGTATGTAAATAAGATTTAAAGTTATTTATTTTTCGGAATTGTCAGATCAGTAAAACCTATTTCATCTTTATCAATTAAAGTATACAAATCTTCAGGTTTTTTCTTTCCAAGCAAGCCCATTTCATAACAACTTTGATATTGTTTATCCAATCCTGCATAAAAATCTTTTCCAACGAGGAATATTTTTGGTTTTTCTTTTCTTCTTGGATATTGCGCCGCAGTAATTAATGAGACTGCTCTTTTAAGGGTTTTTAGCCCTCCCGGTAAAATTAAATAATTATTTTTATGTTTTGTTATATTTGCATTTTTTTCACTGTTTTTGTTTAAAGAATCAATTTTTTCTGCAAAAACATTATCCTGATTTTGCAAAATATCATTAACAAGAGCATCTTTATCTAAAGTTTTTACAGGAGAATATAGATCTTCGGCTTTTGTTTGTCCTAAATAACCGTGATTTTCTATTGTTTTAATCTGTTCTCTCATTCCTGTAAATGGTTTATCGCCTATTAGGTATAATTTGCTGGGCAAATTCTGTCCTCTTGAATATTTTCTTTCAAGAAAAGACGTGAATTCTTTAAGAGTAGCCGCGCCTCCGGGATTTATAAGTTTAATTTTCGATGAATAATCAAATTTAATAATTCTTTCACCTTCAGATTTTGCTTTATCAATAACAACGCAATTTTCAAAATCTTCATCTCCATATGGAGGATCCATAATTATTGCCTGATTTTTATTTTTTTCAATTTCTTTAGCAGCTTTATAAGCGGCTCCCATGATGCCAAACTTGCCATTACCTGTTAAAATCGTGTTGCCTTTTCTGACAAGTTCGCCTGAAACATCATAAATAAATGCTTCATAAGGCTTAAGCGCTTCTGTAGAACGAGAAGAACCAAGAATAGTAATAGTTTTATTACGATTTAAGTCTGCTTTTTTAACATCCGAATTTTCTTTAAATGTAATTAAATTCGGAAAGCAAACAGGTTTTAGCATAATTATTCCTTCATAATAAATATAGCCAGTTTACTTAAAACACCTGAATATAAAAAATTGCCATGATTTTATAAAATTCTTATTAAGATTGTTTATTTTCTCTTATCAAAATGGTATCTTATAGTCAGGAAATATTTAGGAGAAAAGGAGTTATTATGAGACCAAAAGTTTTAATCACTGATAAAATTGATAAAATTGCGGGAGATATTCTTTCAAAAGTGGCTGATGTGGATTTTGGCGAAACTTTATCTGAAGACGAATTAATAAAAATTATCGGCAATTATGACGGTTTTATGGTGAGAAGCCAGACAAAAGTAACTCCAAAAGTAATGGAAGCTTGTAAAAACATGAAAATAGTCGGTAGGGCTGGTGTAGGTGTTGATAATATTGATCTGGAAGCAGCTACAAACAAAGGCATTATTGTTGTAAATTCCCCTGAAGGCAATACAACAGCGGCTGCCGAACATACTATCGCGTTAATGCTTTCCATGACCAGATATATCCCCGAAGCCGCTGCTTCCATAAAAGACGGTAAGTGGGAACGCTCTAAATTTACAGGAATAGAAGTTTTCAACAAGACTCTCGGAACTGTAGGGCTGGGTAAAATAGGCTCACGTGTTGTAAAAACAGCAGTCGCTATGGGGATGAAAGTTCTTGTTTATGACCCGTATGTTACAAAAGAAAGAGTCGAGGAAATTGGCGCAACTTACGTAAAACATCTCGATGAATTTTGGAGCGTGTGTGATTTCATTACGATTCACGTCCCAAAAACAAAAGAAACCGCTTATCTTATCAACAAAAACACTTTGAATAGAATGAAAAAAGGTGTAAGAATAATTAACTGCGCTAGAGGCGGAATTATTGACGAAGATGCTCTTAAAGAAGCTATCGAGTCTGGACAGGTTGCCGCTGCTGCTCTTGATGTTTTTGAAAAAGAACCGATAGATCCTAATCATCCTTTGTTAAAAACTGACGGTCATCTTATAATGACACCGCATCTTGGTGCAAGTACAGAAGAAGCTCAGCTTAATGTTGCGATAGACGTTGCAGAACAAATAAGAGATGTGTTATCGGGAAAATCCGCTAGAAGCGCGGTAAATATTCCTTCCCTCAGGGCTGATATTTTAGAGCCTGTTAAAGAATATATGAACCTTGCGGAAAACCTCGGGCTTTTTGTACGCCAGATAAGCGAAGGCGGCATTAAACAGGTTGAAATTACTACAAGGGGAAATCTTGCAAAATATGATTCATCTCCTCTCAAAGTTGCCATCTTGAAAGGCATACTTTCTCACAGTCACGAAGGAATTAATTATGTAAATGCTCCAATCGTTGCAAAACAAAGAGGAATTGAAGTTATTGACTCCAAATCAGAAAAATCCACAAACTATGTAGGGCTTATAACAGTAAAATTGATTACGGATGCAGGAGCTCATGCTGTTTGCGGAGCTATGATCGCTGACAAAACTCCAAGAATCGTTCAAATTGACGAATTTAACACAAGTTTTGAAGTTGCAAAGCATATTTTAATTGCCCCACATTATAACAAACCGGGTATGATTGCTAAAGTTTCCACTGTTCTTGGAAATAACAACGTCAACATAAGCATGATGATGGTTGCCAAGAAAGAAGAAACAGCCGGTATTGAGTCAACAATGATTATAACGACTGATGAGCATATTTGCCCTGAATTATTGGCGGAAATTAAACAAATTGACGGCATTAATGACGCTAAATACATTTATTTAACACCTGACAAACAAAAATCGAATCAAGAACCCGCAATTGTCTAAAAAACATTAGTTCTTGCAGCTACAGGGTTTTTAAACTTGGTTATGCTGCCCTGAAACAACAAATCTACACTGCCTATAGGACCGTTTCTTTGTTTGGAAATGATTATTTCAGCTTTGCCTTTTTTGTCCACATTATCAGGCTCATAATATTCTTCCCTGTAGATGAACATAACTATATCTGCATCCTGCTCAATACTTCCGCTTTCTCTAAGATCGCTGAGCATAGGTTTTTTGTTTTGTCTGGATTCTACAGCCCTTGATAACTGAGAAAGTGCAATTATTGGCGTTCGTAATTCTCTTGCAAGGTTTTTTAAGCCTCTGGAAATTTGCGAAATTTCTTGAACTCTGTCAAATTTCTTTGTACCGCTGCCTTCCATAAGCTGTAAATAGTCGATAATTACTAATCCCAGCTCTTTTTGCTCCATGCAAAGCCTTCTGCATTTTGCCCTGATATCTGTAACGGTTGCACCTGCAGAATCATCAATAAATATAGGGCAATCCCCCATGTCGCTCATTGCTTTGGCAAGTTTTGACCAGTCTTCTGCATGCATGTGACCTGTTCTTAGGCGATTAGAGTCTATTTCTGCTTCAGAACAAAGCATCCTCTGCACAAGTTGTTCTTTTGACATCTCAAGACTGAAGATGCATACAGGTTTTTTCTTTCTTATTCCGACTTCCTGAGCAATATTAAGACAAAAAGCTGTTTTTCCCATCGAAGGTCTTGCTGCTACTATTATAAGATCAGACGGCTGAAATCCTGCCGTCAAGCTGTCTAAGTCATAAAATCCGCTGGGTATGCCTGTTAATTCATCCCTGTTGTTGTAGCGTTTTTCAATCTGGTTATAGCTATCAAGAACGATTTCGCCGACATGCGTTAAATTGGTTGTATTTTTTCTTTGAGAAATTGCAAAAACAAGCTGCTCTGCCTGATCAACTGCTTTTTCAACATGCTCATCTTCATACCCAAGAGAAGCAATTTCGCTGCCGGCTTTTATCAGTTCTCTTAATACCGATTTTTCATTAACAATTTTGGAATAATATTCAAGATTTGCAGATGTAATAACAGATAGAGCAAGATCATTGATGTAAGCTCTTCCTCCAACAAGCTCCAGCTTGTCTATATTCCTCAAAAGTTCAGAAACAGTAACAATATCTATAGGTTCATTATTGTTAAAAAGAGATACTATGGAAGAATAAATGAATTTGTGCGACGGCTTATAAAAGCTGTCAGGTCTTAACGTTTCAACAACTCTTGTTATTGCGTTAGGGTCAATAAGCAAAGCCCCAATAACAGCCTGTTCCGCTTCAATACTTTGAGGCGGAAGTTTTTCAATTCTTTCTTCATGATAACCTGTACCATGACGAGGTATAAAATTCTTTTCAACCAATTTTTTAAAACTCTAATAATTAATATAATTAATGTTTTACATGAATTATTATATTATCATGCAAAAATTATAAAAAATTTTAATTTAAATTTTTATTTCAATATCTATTCAAAACTTAATAAACTTGCATTGTATCTTTCATCAAGTTTTCTGGTAATATTAGTATCGATAAATTCCTGCACTATGCCTTCAACAGTAAGATAAACTTCCGCTTTAGTTCTTATACAGCCGAGTTTTGTCTCTTTTTTGTTTCCAAATCCTGCATGAAGATGGATTTTAGGCTCATCATTTTCCCATGCAAAAATCCCAAGCCCTATAATTTCTTTGGCATCTTTAAAATTCCACCATTCAGGATTGGGCGGGTATTCTTTCTTTTTAGGACCAATAACCGCATCAGTGTTTGTAAGCGCCCCTATGAGATGAATCACGCCCGAGCGTACATTTTCTTTTTTTATTAAATCTTTAAGTCCGAAAATAATATCTTCTTCGGCATCAAATTTTACTGCAAAAATTCTGCCGATATTTGCCTGAGTATACTGCATTTTTCACTCTCCGGTTATTAAATGTTAAATACTGCAATAATTTTATCATCAAAACAAAAAGGGGAATTGTCATTGCGAGGCAAAATATTTGTAATATGTATTTGTTAGAGTTACGAAGCAATCTTCCTAATGACAATACGCCACTTTAGAAGATTGCTTCGTTAATGAATTCATTGTATTTACAGATGATGAATGCCTCGCAATGACAGCTAAACTTAATTACTTAAGCTTTCTCTTTAAGCTCTTGTGTGGCTCTAATATCTAATTCAGCATCTTTGATTGTATTGCCTTTGTTAGCTTCATCAATAAGAATTCTGATTTTTTTGTTTAATAACTGTACGTCTTCCGGTTTTTTGTATTTTGTTTGCCAATCATGCAGTTTTTTCGCATAATCTTCACCGGTTAGATCTGCACCGTTTTTAGGGTCTTTAAATTCATCCGCATATTGTTCAATAAAGTCTCTGTGGAAATCTACAATCAGATTTGCAACTTTAACACCGGTGTTGCGTATCAGTTTAATATCCTTGGAGACTTCATCACTATACGCTTTATCCGTGAATTTACTGTTCTCATTGATGGAAATAGCACCTGTATTTGGACCTAAACCTATTTTTGTAACAGCGTTTTCAATCATGCTGGTTGTTTGTTGAAGATCCTGAGATACTCCGCTTAAATTTGTTCCGAAGAATTTTCTTTCAAATACGTGACTGGCAAGTGTGCATCCTATATTGCCTATCAAAGAATCAAAAGATACAAAAGGATTGTCTCCTTCTCCGGTAAGAACAGCCGCAAGGAAACCGCTTCTTGATTTATGGGTAATAACTTCATTTTCTCTTGCTTTTGCCCATGCTTTTCCGTCATGATCTTTGTTGCCTGTTTTCAAAACATCTTCTTCTGCTTTAATCATATCGTTCATTACCTGACCAACAAGGGCATGTGAACATTCATGACCTGCTACCAGGAATCTTTGCCAAGGATCAGCATCTGATGTTTGAATCGGACCTGCAAATTGTTGGAACTTGGCTTCTCTCAAGTCTCCTATAGTTATAAACGGATCCGGTGATTTTAGTATTTGTCTTTTTGTAGCAGCTATTGCAGCTTTATTCAGCATGTCTTCAATTTGTGCGCCGGACATTCCTTTTGTTATATTAACCGCTTCTTTTATGACAGCTTCTTTGTTTTTTGCAGATTCAGCTTCAGTTCTTCCAAATTTCTTATTTCTGGAATGAACATCAAGTATTTTTTCTCTTGCAGTTTTGCTGCGTGAAGGATTTGGAACTTCCAGCTTGTAAGAGAATCTGCCTTCTCTTATAGCTGCCTGATCTAAGCCGTCTTTGTAATTGGTAGCAGCTAATACTATAATATTAATAGGTTTGCCGGTTTTGTCTTTGTGATCTTTTAGTCCGTCCATCTGGGTTAAAAGTTCATTTATTGTTTGTTGAGCTTCATCATGTGTTTTACCGTTACTGCGATTTTTTGCCAGAGCATCAAATTCGTCAATAAATACAATAGCTGTTCTGGATGGATTGTAATCAGCAGTAGCTACTTCTCTTGCATAGTCAAACAGTTCACGCACTCTTTTTGCGCCAACACCAACAAATTCTTGAACAAAGCCGCTTCCTGAGCAAGGAATGAAAGGTACGCCCGCTTCTCCTGCAATTGCCTTAGCAAGGAGTGTTTTTCCTGTTCCGGGAGGCCCGTAAAGCAAAACACCTTTTGGCATTTTAGCGCCCTGTTGCGTATATGGTTCCGGATTTTTAATAAAATCCAGAATATCTGTTTTAATTAAATCTTTGATTTGCTCGACACCACCGACATCATCCAGCTTATAACCTGTATCATTTAATACTTCAAAGGTGCCGTCTTTTGATTTGGGCTGTTTGCTTTTATCAATCAGTCCTTGCAGTGTTACGTTGCATTCTTTAAACAGATTTTCTATATGATATTTGTTAGCAGCTTGATTGGCCTCTATTTCATTATTTGAAAAAGGAAATCTTAAAAATTTATCTTCTCCAAAAACAATGCCTTCTTCAGCTTTTGTTTTTAAATTAAAACCATATTCTGTAAAACCAAATTTAATCTTTTCCTGTTCACTTTGCACTTCATATTTAGTATCTTTATTTACGGCAACACCGCCAATATCTATTTGATCATCTGTAAGGTTTGTTAATTCAAGTTTCCCTGAATTAGCTTTTTGAATAACAATTGAACCGTCAATGTTTTTATCCTCCACGAAAAGAACGTTGCTTAAACGATTGGGGTATCTTTTTAAATATTCAAATCCTTCATTAAAACGGCTTCCAACAATTAAAACATCTCGTTCCGGTTTAAGAGTATTAAAAAGTGCAGGAATAATATCTTCCAACTCTTTTGGCGTTAAAGGTTTTTTATCATTACTTCCAAAGCTTATTGCTGTAGAAGAGGGCAAATTACCTTTCTTCACGAGAAGTTGATTATATGTATTATTTGACAGATTCATCATTTTTTCTGATAAATTGGGTGAAATTACTTCTTGTGAATAAGTTTTTTCGGGTTTTTTATCGCTAATCCCTGAAAAACTTACATAGTTCGGAATTTTGCTTATTGAATTTACCATTTTTTACTTCCTATTATACTGGTATACGATTAAAAGCTTCTCATTTGATTTTTTATGAGCATAAATATACTGTCCTATATATTTATAAACGTTTATGAAATAAATAATTGCCTAAAAATCGGAAAATATTTTTTACAAAAACTCTATAAACTTATATAGCTGGTGCATATAACACTTAATATTTCTCAATAAACCATGTGTCCTGTTTATAGGACACATGGTTTGCTTTTTTTGTATAAAAAGTGATACCGAATTAATTTAATTTATGGATTACCTGACACTTATTCCTTCGTTAAGGTATTTAATCAGCGGATAGATGAAAAATTCTATGATGCGCCTCTTCCCGACTTTAACTTCCGCAGAAAGACTCATTCCCGGTGTGATTTTTTCTTTTTTCCCTTCCACTACAAGGGTTTGATCTATAGGTGTGACATAAATTTCATATACAGGACCGAGTTTTTCGTCTTGAATACTGCTTTTGGAAACGCTTTTGACAACACCTTTTAAAAGTCCGTATTTTTGGAAGCTGAAAGTGTCTATCTTGATTTGAACAGGCATTTTTTCTTTTACAAAACCGATGTCTTGATTTAAAACAGTCGCTTTAATTAAAAGAGGTGTATTTGACGGTGTAATTGAAATCAGTTTCTCTGCAGGTGTTACAACCCCGCCGACTGTGTGAATTAATAATTTGTCTACATAACCATCCACAGGAGAAGTTATGCTTTGCTTTTTGTTTTTGAATTCATATTGCTCTACTTCTGATTTAATTTGTGTTTCCTGCTTTTGTTTGTCTGCAAGCTCTTTAAGAGTTTCGGATTTAAAATTCTGTTTTGTGTAGGCTATTTCATTATTTAGCTGAAGTTTTTTGTAACTTAATTGCTGGAGTTTAAATTTCAATTTACTAATTTCTGTTCTATATGACTGAATATTGCTTATTTCTTTTGTGTATTCGTCTTTTGCAATGATATCTATAACTTTTTTAAGTCTTGCTTCTCTTTCCAAGCTTGTGTTTAAAAGACTTACATAATTAGCTTGCTCCGTTTGTGCGGATTTAATTTCTTCTTCAGTGCTGTTTAAGTCTTCCTGTTTGGCTTTTAACTGCTCATTAAGACTTGAAACATTGGAAGCATAGAGTTCATTTTGGGTTGCGGCTGTTTCAGAACCGCCTGTAGAATTAAAAGATCTGCCGTTTGCCTGAGCGTTAAGTCTTTTTATTTCCAGTTGAATATTTCTATGATTTTCAGTCGAAGATTCAAGTGCAGGTTCTGTTGTAGAAGGATCGATTTCCATTAAAGTTTGTCCTGCGTTTACAAAATCGCCTTCTTTAACAAGGATTTGTCTTATCGAGCCTGTATCAAGGGGTTGAATAACTTTAACTTCTCCATCAGGAATAACTATACCCCTTGCTGTTACTACAACATCAACTTTGCCGATTATCAGCCAGCAAATTGTAATTATGATCAAGGTAACGATTGTCCAGAAAGTGAAAAGACCTAGCGGACTTGCCGGATTATCTTCAATCTCGGAGAGAGTCGGTTTAAATTCATGTGAATCATCTTTATTTATTAAATTTAGTATTTTATTAATCATCATTTATTTTTCCAATTCTTTTTTGGAATTCCAAAATTATTAATAGTACCTTCTTGCAGCATATGCAAAAGCATCAAAATATTTTCTCCACAAAATTTCTGATGAAGAAAATATGTTATCTCCATAAAAATAATCAATAAGGCATTCCCTAACTCTTAAACATTCTTTTAAGCTTGGATATTGGCTTAGAGAAGCAACTGTTAAGTCCAATAGTTCCAATGCACGGTTAACTGCTTCTTTTGAAAGGTCACCCTTATTTTTTTTCTGCCAGTTAAAAGCTCGGCTTACTTCACTTCCTATATTTGCCATTTGTTCACACAGAGACATTTTTGCCCAGCGTTCGTTTGCAAGTTCTTTATGCTGAAAATTCATCGTTTCACCCACTTATTTACAATATCAATAATTTCCTTTTGTGTTTCTACAGAATCAACACTTCTGCTTTTGTTTCCCTGTCTGGGACGTATATTTATCATTGAATCAAATTCAAGAAAGTCATCATCTTCTATATCAGGATATAAATTGATTCCCCACAAATTTTCCTGTTTGGAATTATTTTCAATTAATAATGCTTCTAAATCAGAATGGAGTTCAGCATCAATTGCAATTAATTTTTTTTCAACGTCGACAACAGCTTTAACTAAACTTCCAAAATTATTTCTTGCGATTTCTTTTACTTCTTCTATTGTAATTATATTATCAAGTATTTTCATGTCTTTATTCCTTCCTGTTGGTCTATAAGAAATTGATAGTAACCATTTTTAGCGACTAATTCCTGATGTGTTCCCGATTCTATTATTTGCCCTTTTTCAAGAACTATAATAATATCGCAAGCTTTAACGGCTGAAAGTCTGTGGGCTATGATAAAAGTAGTTCTGCCCTGTTTGATTTTATCCAAATTGGTAAGAATTATTCTTTCTGATTCATAATCTAAAGCTGAGGTTGCTTCATCAAAGATTAAGATTTTAGGGTCGGTTATTAAAGCTCTTGCAATTGCCACTCTTTGTTTTTGTCCGCCTGAAAGTGTTGAACCTCTTTCTCCGACGATTGTATCGTATCCTTCAGGAAGCTGCGATATAAATTCATGGGCTCCCGCTATTTTTGAAACGTGGATTATTAGTTCTATAGGGGCATCAGGTCTTGGCATTGCAATATTTTCTCTAATAGTTCCGGAGAAGAGATAGTTTTCCTGAAGCACAACGCCAATATTTGACCTGAGCCAGAGAGGGTTCATGTGGCGAATATCAATTTCATCGACATAAATAGCTCCTTCGTTTGTCAGGTATAGCCTTTGTATAAGCTTTGTAACCGTGCTTTTTCCGCTGCCGCTTCTGCCGACAATTCCAACACTCATCCCGGGCTTTATATCAAAGCTTAATTTTTCCAGAACATTAGGCGTGTTTACGGAGTATTTAAAGGAAATATTTTCAAATTTCACACTTCCTTGAAGTTGCGGAAGAGTAATAAGTTTACTTGACTGGATTTCTACAGGGTGGTTCAGGATATCCCCAAGTCTGTCAACACCTAAAAGAGCCTGCTGGAATTCATTCCAAAGGTTTACAAGCCTAAGAATCGGTCCCGTAAATTGTCCTGCAAACATCTGGAAAGCTATTAACTGACCTATAGTTAATTTATTATCTATTACAAGCTTTACCCCGAAGTAAAGAATGCATATTGTCATTGCTTTTTGGAATAATCCCGAGATTGCAGAAGCTATATTTCCCATATTGGAAAGTTTAAACCCTGATTTAACATAATCACCAAGATAATCTTCCCATTTTCTTTGCATTGAGCCTTCTATTGCAAGAGATTTTACTGTCTGGATTCCTGTAACAGATTCAACGAGATAAGAATTAGACTGCGCACCCATTTGAAATTTGTCTTCCAGCCTTTTTCTTAGCTCGGGAGTTATTGTTACATAAAGTATGGCAATTAATGCCACGAATCCAAGCACTACAAAAGTAAGTTTTATGCTGTAAAAGAACATAATCACAACAAAAACCGTCGAGAAAAACAGGTCAATTATTAAAGAAACAGATTTATCTGTAATAAAATTTCTTATCTGGTCGAGTTCTCTTACTCTTGCTATTATGTTTCCGACTTTTCTGCTTTCAAAATACACAAAAGGCAAGTTAAATAAGTGTTTAAAAAGCTTTGCACCTAGCTTAGCGTCTATTTTAGAAGCTGTGTGAACGAAAATATATTTCCTGCTTATGTTTAAGAGAAATTCAAATATCATTACAGTCATAAAAGCAAACGCAAGAACATCAAGAGTTGTCATACTGCGGTGAACTATGACTTTGTCCAAAATTACCTGAGTAAATAAAGGCGTTACAAGTCCAAAAAGCTGTACGATAAAAGAGCCCAGCATAACTTCAGAGATTACTCTTTTGTAAGTCATTATTTCGTTAAAAAACCATTTAAAACCGAATTTTATCTGGGAATTTATCATTTTATGGCTTAAAATTATCAATTCACCTGTTGAGATCTCTTCAAATTCTTCAAAAGTTAATTCTTTTGAGTTTTTTTCAAGTGGTGAAAACACAAGCATTTTTTTGTTTTGAGTGTCTATTTTCAAGATTGCAAGGCAAGAATTGTCTTTAAGAAGTGCCATTGCAGGCAGTGGATACTTCTCTGAAAGCTTTTCGAGGGGGATATTTTTGATTTTCGCCTTAAATTCAAAGTTCCTGATTATTTTAACGAGTTCTTCTTTAGAAATTTCCTCGTCAGTAATCCCATATTCCCTGACTACAGTCCTTAAATCCACATTTATCTGGTTAATTTTTGCTATTAATTCAAAACAAATTAGTCCTGTTTGCATTATTTTTTATCCTTTTGTTGTTTTGTTTTAGGCGGAAGTTCTTCTCCTGCTTCTGCTAAAATTCGCAGCTTATACGCTGCTTCTTCAGAGTTTATTCTTGTTTTTTCAAGTTCAAATTTCTGCGTTATCAGATCAGCCTTTTGTTTCAGGTACGAAATTTTGTCTATAAGCTGTTCTTTGTTTAATATTTCAATCATTGATATTTTTTCTTCGGTTAGTTTTAGTGCAGTTGCTTGGTTTTCAAGTTTTTGATTAGCATAAATTGCCTCATCATATGCTTTTTCATAAAAACTTTTAACGGATTCAACTTTCTTGTCTCTCTCTAAAGCCAATCTTTCAATCTCAAGTTTTGCTTTTTCTCTCTGCGCCTGATTTTTTAACCCGTCAAAAACAGGAAGAACAGAGGAAACCCTGAAAGTTAAGCTTCTGTCTTCCATATCCCCGAAGGAATGAAAATAGTTGCTTTTATCTGTACCATAAAAGTAATAATTAGTAGTTAACCTGAATTGCGGCAAGTTTTGTCTTTTCAACATAGACAACTCTGCCTTTTTCTTTTCTATTTCAAGTTGATATTGCTTGTATTCGGGAAGATTCGCTATATCAAGAACTTCTGATTCTTTAATCTCAAGTTTAATAGGAGATTTGTTTGATATTGGAACAATTCCTTCTTCGTCTTCAAAAAGGTTTAGAATCTTGTCAGAAGTCGTGTAATTTTCTTTTGTGTAAAAAGAAATATCTGAAAGATTTTTTTTACACTCTGTTTTCAGGTCATCAATTTTGTTAATTAAAATAGCGACTTTCAAAGCTTGATCTGCCATATCAGTTTTTCTTGCGGTGCCGGAGTTATATAATTTTTCATACATAGAAAAAAGAGTCTTATTAAGGCTTAAAAGCTCTTCATTGGTTTTTAATTCCCTGCTTGCAAGAAGAGTTTTTGTATAAACATCTGAAAGGTTTAATTTTAAATCCCTGAAGCTTTGTGTATAGACAGTTTGTTTTTGTAATTTGTCTTTTTTAGCTATATCAAGTTTCTTTTTTCTTACTCCAAAGTCAAAAAGGTTATACTGTAATCCCGCAGAAAGTGCATTCAAGTATCTTGTATTGTTCGTAACAATAGAATCCCCGACAGAAGTAAGAGAAGAAGTACCATTAGTTAAATCTTTGTCATATTGGGAGTTGTAACTTAAAGAAACCAGAGGAAAATATTCAGCTTTTGCTTCTTTAATCTCTGTCTGGGCAATCTTTACATCAATTTGAGAGATTTTAAGGTCATAAGAATTTTTTACAGCTTTCTCCAGAACACTTTTATAGGTGAGTGTTTCAGCTTTGGCTGTGTTTATACCTATTAAAAATATTATTATTCCAACTATTAATATTCTCATATTATTTATTTTATCTAAAAATCAATTTTTTAGCTATGGTCTCAAGCTTATTTCAAGGGCAAAGGAATATTAACTAAAATCCTTCTTTTTTTTTTAAAAATTATTTAAAAGGATTTACCATCCTGCAAATCTAATACGTCATCAAGTTTTTTGTATTTAAAATATAACATCAAATCCCAAAAAGCCATTAGTCCATTGTAAGCATATAAGAAAATTACAAAATCATAATTGTATACAATTTTATGGACAACGCCGAAACTATAGCCAAAAACCACCAATACAAGAAATAAACAGCTTTTGCCTTTTGCGCTTTTAGTTTTATAACTTTTTATAACAGAAAAAGGCCAGCTTGCGCCAAAACAAATCAACATTAATGCTTCAAATATACTCATATTAATCCGCCAATACTATTGTGTAATCTGTGTCACCTGAATATTCGCCAGGATCCAAAACAAACTGGGCTTTTTTTAATTCAGGAATTTCGGATTTCAATTTTATTATCGGGTTAAATCCTGCTTTTTCTGTATGCGCAATTATCTGTGTATGTGGACTTTTGCTTGATGAAGAATATTTTATATCAAAACCTTGTTTTTTGAGTACTTCTTCTATCACAGGGATTTGATCCCAGACTTATTTAGAATAAAGAAGTGTAACCGTAAGAGGTTCTGCACTCAAAGGCTGCGGTTCTTCTCTATAAATAAGTCTGTCTATAATGGTTTGAACTTTTTGCGGTTCAAGAATCCAATAACTAACATAGCCATGGTTTGACGGTTTACCGGGAAGAGTGGATGTCTGGATATTATCCATATCTATTTGCTTGGAAAATGCCGCTAATCCAGCAAGTTCATAAACATTCATGTCTGTTCTGACATTTTTACTCATTGCCTGAATAATCGCTGGAATTTTTGCAATTACATCAGGAGATTTGAGTTTTTCAACAACTCCTCTTACAAACCACTGCTGTCTTCTCATTCTGCCAATATCGCCGATAGCATCATGCCGGAATCTTAAATATCCTTCTGCCTGTTTAGCGTCGAGCACTTGATATCCGGGGCTTAAATTAATATACAATCCGCCTGCTCTGTCTGTATAATGCATTCTTTTTTCAACATTAACCGGAACTCCGCCGAGCGCTTTTACAAAATCTTTTACGCCCGCAAAATTTATTATTAAATAATGGTTGATATTCACGCCAAATGTACGTTGTATTGTTTTTATAGCAACATCATGTCCGCCGTAAGCATGCGCAGCGTTTATTTTATCTAATCCATGCCCGTCAGCAATATAAACTTTGCTGTCTCGAGGAATAGAAACCGCATTAACAGATTTGCCGAATTTATCTATGCTTACTAATAAAATAGTATCTGTTCTCGTTCCTTTAAAAGGATCTGTTTCACTTCCATTTGAATCTACGCCGAGAATAAGAATATTTTGTTTTCCGCTAAACGGCATAAAAGCAGGCGCCATGGGTGATTTTCGTATAAACCTGCTAACTCCCGGCAACCCGATGCTATCGGCATTTACTGCCAAATACATTAATCCAAACAAAACAACACAAACAAGAAAAGCTATAGATGTCCATTTAAAAGCATAATTTGTATTCGATTTATTTTTTGGTGTCTGTTTTGGCGCAAAATTTTGAGTTTCAATATTATTAAATCTTTTTTGATTGTTCATTTTAAATAATTACCCTGTTTTTCCAACTACTCAAACATCAACAAATTTTTATTTATTAAATTTTTTTCAAATATTTGTTATCTACTATAATAAATAATCATACCTCAATGAAAATCATTTAAATAGCTGTAAAATTTATTTTTTTATGTTTAAAATAAAAATAATAAATAAAATGTCATGCTGAACTTGATTCAACATCTATCCAGCTTTCGCTTATTGCTTAAATGCTAAAATGGAAAGACCCTGAATCAAGTTCAGGGTGACAATATGTTAAAAACAGGAAAAAATTATGCTTTTAGTCGCAGATATAGGAAATACAAATATTACCGTAGGTGTTTTTGACGGAAAAACACTTGTTAACATTTGGAATTTGTCTTCTGACAAAAACAAAACCGAAGATGAATATGGAATATTTTTAAAAAATATTATTGATATAGCAAATTTAGACATGAATGAGTTACAAAAGCCTCTAGCGAAGCAAAGCTCCGCTTCAGCTTTTTTCACTCCCGCTCCGCATTTAAAATCAGCCGTAATTGCAAGCGTGGTTTTGCCTTTAACAGAAAAATTCAAAATAGCCATCGAAAAATATTTAAAAATTCCGGTTCTGGTTATTTCCCATAAAACAAAAAACGGAATAGTTCTTGATGTAGAAAACCCGAAAGAAGTCGGATGTGACAGAATAGCAAATTCTTGTGCGGCTTATAATCTTTACAAAACACCTGCTATTGTTGTGGATTTTGGTACTGCAACAAATTTTGATGTTATTACAGAGGACGGAAAGTTTGCAGGCGGCATAATTTCTCCCGGTATAAAAATGTCTTCGGAAGCTTTCAGTCATTTTACAAACCTTCTGCCAAAGCTTAAAATTGAAGATATTAACTCTGTAGTGGGAAAAAACACTGTGGAAAATATGTTAAGCGGCATAATTATCGGGCACGCGGCAATGATAGACGGACTTATTCAACGAATTGAGGAAGAACTCGGACAATCTGTCACTACAATTTCAACAGGCGGTTATTCTTCAATGATAAACAGCCACTTAAAAAGACCTTTTGACCACATCAATCCTTTCCTTACACTTGAAGGATTAAGAATCATCTATGAGTTGAACAGGTAATTCTTAATTAACTTCAGTCACTAAATAGTCAGTAATGTCATTGCGAGCAAAGCGAAGCAATCTCATAATTTAACAAAATCTTGCGATTGCTTCGTCGTTTCTCTCCTCGCAATGACAAAAAAGCAATTAATGATTCCATTTAATTTAATTCGTATTCATTTGCGCTTAATTTTTTACAGAAATTAATCATACTTACTGAAAGCGCCCTGAAATGTTTCAGAATCAAAAGTTCATTCTGATTATTCAAAACATTTTGTTTTAAAATATGAAGATTTTTTTCAATTTCTTCAAAATAAACTATTGATCCTTTAATTTTTGCATCAGAAGGTAATGTAAGAAGATATTTTGTAATATTTCCGCATATATAAAGTAAATTTTCAAAATCAAAATAGTTTAATTTATGTTTAATTCTTGAAATTTCATCTAAAGATGTATTATTCAATTCAAAATCTTTAAGCAGGTCTTTTTCTGTTTTGGTTAATATTTCTTTTAAACAATCATATCTGTTTTCAAATTGATCTATAAGAGACATGTGCGTTTCTATGCAATAAAGATAATGGCTTGCTTCTTTGGATAAACTTTTGAATTCCAGATCGTTCATAAAATCAATATCAAACACATTGCTGATATTGCTGCAATATGTAATAAAAAAATCATTTATTTTTTTATCTAAAAATACAATTGTATCGTTACGATTTTGTTGTTTTTCATAAGTATAGTATTTATCCAGAAAATATAAAGTTATAAATACGCTTATAGAAACTCCTGAAATATTAGAAAAAATATTTAATGTAAAAAGCACTTTTTGTTGCGGATCTAAAAGTAATAAAAAAGGGAAAACTGCAAATATTCCTAATACTAATAAGAGTATTGCAATCATTGCAAAGATACTTTTGCTAAAATATGTTTTATTCATAAATTATTCCACTCTAACTTAAAAAACTCAAAATTTTATTCAATTAAATAATAACAGACGTTTTGCCATAAATCAAACAATATAATATTCAGTTCATCTTTTTTATTAAAACTTTAAAATCATTATTTTGATTATAAATATTTTCTAATTCCTCAAAGTTTTTTAATCCTGTCTGTGCTCCAAAACTTCCCACAACAGCAGCGGAATTAATAGAAGCCATTTTTAAGGCTTTTTCTATATTCCGGTCATACTTGATCATACTCGCCACAAAAGTACTTGAAAACGCATCTCCAGCCCCTAATGTGCTGACAACTTTTGAGGGAAAAGTCGGAGAGAAGTATAAAGTTTTTCCGTCAAAAGCATAAGCGCCTCTTTTGCCTTCCGTAATCACCACAATCTTTGATCCTTGCTGTTTAAGTTTTTCAATCATTTCTGTTAAATTATCATCATCTATAGTCGGATATTCAGGCGGGTTATTTGAAATATTTGTTATAATAGAAGCCTCTGTTCTGTTTAGAATAAGTATTTCCGCTTTTTCGAGAACCTTTTTCATATCTTCTATTCCTCTTTTAATCTGAGTTGTACCCGGATTAAAAGCCATATTTATGCCATTTTTTTCCGCAAATTCGGCAAATTTATCTAATACCTGATTAGAATTTCCACTGAGTGAAGCTACATAAACCCATTTTGACTGTTTAACTTTTTCCCAGTCAATTTCATCCAGATTTATGGTACTGTTTGCGCCTCTGTGCATAAGTACTGTCCTATCTCCTTCATAGCTGACCAGGATAACGGAAAAACCTGTTTGGTCTTTTTTAGACTGGATAATCATTGATCTGTCGACATTTTTTTCTTCAAATCTTTGCAAAACAGCCTTGGAAATTATATCATTACCTATTTTGGCGATAATTCCGGTTTGCAAACCCAGATTAGCAAGATTTACCGCCGCATTTGAAGCTCCTCCTCCAATATCATAAGCAAGTTTATCAAGTTCAATTTTTGCCCCATAATCAAAACACAAATAGCTTTGTTTATCAGAAACTGTTTCTATATTGAGGATTTTCGCTTCGTCCGTTTCAACAAAAATATCCTGCGTTGCTCCGCCTATTGCTATGACATCGTACATTTTTATTCTCCTGCTATTACCTTTATTATTGTTTAGATTATATTATAAAAGGTTAATGAGTTTAAAAAAAAGAGTTCATTTTGTAATATGTTTTATTTTCATGAAAAACAAAATACAAATCTCTATAAATCATCAATTCTTGATGATGAAAAGATAATTCATGCTTTTACAACAAGAACCGGTGGAAATACTCCAGTTCCTCTTTCAACTTTTAGTATGGGAACAGCCGAAAACCCTGAATTATTGCCTTATGTTGAAGAAAATCGAAAAAAAATCTGCGAAATTCTTGAAATAAAATACAAAAATTTGATTATTCCAGAGCAAAAACATACTGATAACATAAAAATAGTATCTTCAATAAATGATGATGTTTCCAATTGCGACGGATTAATAACAGAAGTACCCGAATTAGTTTTAATGCTTCTTTTTGCAGACTGCGTGCCTGTTATAATTTATGCGCCGGATAAACATATAATTTCTGTAGTCCATGCCGGATGGCGAGGGACTGCAAAATCTATAGTTAAAAAAGCTGTTAATATTTTAGATAAAGAATTCCATGCGGACATAAAAAAAATAAAAGTCGCTATAGGTTCTGCTATCGGACAATGCTGCTATCCTGTCTCTACAGAAGTTTCGGAAGAACTTGTAAATACAATTCAAGAAGATTGTGATAACATATTTACAAGAAATATAAATGATAATAACCTTGTTAATGTTGATCTTAAAAAACTTAATGCTCGACAGTTAGAGGACACAGGAGTAATAAATATTGATAAGTCAGATAATTGCACATGTTGCATGAGTTCAGTATTTTATTCTTATAGAGCAGAAAAGGGCAAAACCGGCAGACACGCAGCTATAGCAAGCTTATCAACTTGTCATTGCAAAGGATACCCATTTTTTTGATTAATTATCAAAAATAAAATAAATTATGAGATTGCTTCGCTTTGCTCGCAATGACGACAAACAAAAGAAAAAACTAAAAGGAGAAAACATGCCTGTACAGGAGCAAACATCAGATAAAATTTTTAAACTTAATGAGGATTTAAGCAAATTTATTTATGAAGATGAGCAGGTTAAAAAAGAACTTAATGAATATGCAAAAACTTTCAAAAACGGTTTAAGCAGAGATTCCCTTGCTTATTTTATGTTTGATAAAACTCTTGAAAACGGTCAAAAAGTAATTGATGTTTATCTTAAAAAAAATAAAGATTTATCCGCTGATGATAAAAAAGTCTTAAAAGAATTTAAAAACTCAATTAATTCGGTATTTGAGATAAAAAAAGTCCTTAAAGACGGTTTTGAAATGTATAACCTCGTTAATGAAAAAGATTATACAGCAAAAAGCCTTATAAAAATGGTTAATTACAGAGGTGTGGTTCAAGGAAATTATTTTACCTGCAGACCCTGTGTTCTCAAAAAAGAATATCATCTGCTTGTTTTAAATTCTATTTTGAGAACACAGGATAAACAGCAGGCATATAAAATTGCGGTATCCATGCAGGTAGAAAACCCTGAATCGTTATATAAAGACAATAGTAAAAAATTGAAACAGCTTGAAAAAATGGTTAAAGATTTAAACGCAAAATTTAACGAATTTTTCCAAAAAGATGAAATTATTACCATAAATCAAAATATAGATGAACTTCTTGGAGCATTTAACGACTTTGCAGAAGATGGCGTTAAAGCAGAAAATTTGGAAGAAATTATTCAACTTCCCGAGAAATATTCATACTTTAAAATCCAGTCAGATGTTGATCCGTTTGATATGTCCGCAAGAAGAGCCGACACAGAAAAATATGATGTAGGTATAGTTTTTGATCCCGAACTCGGAATTCAGGTACTGCCTTTTTATGGAACTTTCAGGCATATTTTTGAAGCAGATGATTATAAATCTGTAAAAGGCTATAAAGATTGCATTATTGATTATTTTCAGAACGGCAAAGTTTCCCCTTATGTGATTAAAAAGGTTTATGATAAGTATGGAGAAAAATTCCTGAAAATTGTCCATGAATCAATGGAATTAAAAGAAAAGATGACCCTGGAAGAACTTTTGCATAAATACAAAGAAGATTTTTTTGCGTCCAAAAAGTTTTCGTCAACAACAGTACTTTATGCCTCAGAAGCATTCACAAGTTTGATGACTTCTTCTATGGAAATGCAGATGGAAATAACAAAAACTTCTTACAGTATTGGCAGAAACGAGCCTTGTCCTTGTGGTAGCGGTAAAAAATTCAAGAAATGCTGCGCCGGATAGTATTGTCATTGCGAGGCATGAATATTCTATAAAAATGTAACAATTAAGCTAACGAAGCAATCTTCTTAAGAGTGGTATTGTTATTGGGAAGATTGCTTCGCAAGGATAAATTCTCATCTGTTTTCAATGTTAAATGGCTCGCAATGACAGCTTGAGTATGATAAGTTTTAATATATTAATTAAAACTTTAAGGACTTTTCAAATGAATTCAACTCAAAATTATAATATTTTTAAAAATCTTATGCTTTATACTTTCGTAATTCTTATAGGAGTTTTAATTTACAAACTTCAATTTATCGCTATATTGTTTTTTGCGGCATTCATTGTGGCAAGCGCTATCGACCCCCTGATAATTGTTTTAAGTAAAAAAATGCCCAGAAATGTTGCAGTTATAACAGTAGCAATAACCGGACTGATTTTAATATCAATATTTTTAGTGCCTTTTATAAATATTTTAATAGCGCAAACTTTAGCTTTTCTTAAAGAAGCTCCTGCTTTCTGGGAGAAGTTGGCATCTTTTGCATCACAAACAGACAATAAAGGAATAATAGGAATATTAAACTTTTTAGGACTCGGCAAATGGGTTGAATATGCGCAACATATAGGCGTATTGCCAGGAATGACGCAGATTATGACATTTGCTTCAACACTGGGTCAAAATGTTTTATCAAGTTCAATCGACCTGACAAAAAACTTTTTAACTTCAATAATGTTTATTTTTACAATGGCAATGCTGACTTTATTTATGCTGGTTGACAAAAATTACCTAAAAGATAAAATTTTAAGCTTTTTCCCCGATGAAAAAAAAGAGAAAACCACCGCAATATTGCGCATAATTTCTAAAAAAGTCGGCGGCTATGTAATAAGTCAGGTAATAGTTATTTCAGCAGTGTTTATTCTTGTAAGTATCGGGCTTTTTCTTGTAAGAGTTGAATTTGCCATGATTCTTGGAGTTCTGGCAGCGCTTCTGGAACTTATTCCTGTTATTGGACCAATAATTACAACAATTTTAATAGGTCTTGTCGCGCTCGCTCAAAAACCGATTCTTGCTGTATTTGCGCTTATTGCTTATGGAATTATTCAATGGCTTGTTGATAATGTAATAAGACCGTTTGTAGTAGCAAAATTCCTTAAAATGCACCCGCTTACATTTATATTTTCTCTTTTTGCAGGTGGAACATTCTTTGGAATCACGGGATTACTTCTTGCGCCACCTGCTGTTGCCGCAGTTTGCGTGCTTATCGACGAACTTTATCTGGGTAAAATAAAGTAAAAATAACTCTTTTATAAAAAATAAGGGCGAGCGAGTCCGCGTAGCGGACGGAAAGCGAGCCAGAAAACAAACTCCCTGCCCCCTTCCCTTGAGGGAAGGGGGCAGGGAGATAGGTGATCTAAAAAACTTTACTACCTAAAATCTTCGGGAAGATAAAAATTATTATTCCTGAGTGCCAATCTTACTTCATCATAAGTGTAATCTTTGCAATTACATTTTTGCTGATACATGGAAATTACCATCAAAACATCATCAACGGAAAGCTTTATCATCCTTCTTCCATTATCATTATCAATTATTAACGCCATTTTTTTGTAAAACCTCAAATTTGCGTTTTTACACGATCTTAAATATTACAAATTTTTAGAAGCTGTCTTGTTAAAATCTGCTAATGTCATTGCGAGGAGCTTGCGACGAAGCAATCTCATAATTAGCGCAATCTTGCGATTGCCACGCTCCCGTTGGTCGCTCGCAATGACAAATAATTTTAACAAGAAGGATTCTTTAAAAAATACTTTTGCCATTATAAAAAACTTATCGGCACTTTTACGAAAAACTTTAATAAAAATCACCGAAAAACATTGTTATTATTGACTTTATAACTTGCATTGAATTTTATACAAAAATTTGAATGTTAAGTTTTTGTAATAAAATAAACATATTTTTCAAAAATATAGCAATTTTATATAACTTTTATTGTTTTTATATATAAGCAACAAAATTAAAAAATGAAGTTGACCTTACTTACAACTTTTAATATTTTATATAGGAGGAAAATATATTATGATGTCACCTTATTCAACACCATACGGTATGTATGGAACGAATTCTAATGGTTACGCTACTTACGGTCAAACACCCAATGGTCAAAGTCCTTACTCTGGACCTACATTGTATAATTACAACAGTACAGGCAACCCCGGATATGGATTGTATGGAATGAATCCATCATACTTATTGGCAGAAAGTCCTTATGCAAGAATGACAGGACAATACACATCTTTAAGCAGCGCGGCGATTCCTAATTTATCATCATTTTTACAACCTATGACTGTTGACATGAATGCATTCACGGGAAGAACTAGCGGTATTCCTGCTTATGCGAGCTTTATCGGGGCGACTGCGATGAATAATTCCAATACCCCATTATATAGCACTTTTCAGGATTATTTAAATCAAAATGGTGGTAATCAACAGCCATATCAAAACTATAGCGTTTATCAAATGCCGGCGGGCTGTAACTACCAACAAGTACAACAACAAAGCTATGGATATCAGCAACAAAGTTACGGTTATCAACAGCAAAGCTATGGATACCAACAGCAACAAAATCCATTCATGTCAATGTCAGGAGCTTTTCCTGGAACAACTATGGATGCATTCGCAATGAGTAATCCCTATCAACAAGGATATTCACAACAAAATAATTTTTATTACTACGGTTAAAACCAAGTAAACAAATATAAAAAGCCTTTCTTTATATAAAGAAAGGCTTTTTTGTTAGTTATATAAATCTCTTTCGCCCTGTTCTACCCTTGCCAGCTGCGATTTAACTTTTGTCAAAAGTTTTTCATCTTTCATTTCAGATAAATGCTGATTTATAGCCTTTAATCCGGCTTGTTTTGTTTCAGGAGTTGCATAATCCTCCAAATATTCCCTGAAAGTCACCATCGCATTAGGCTGACAAAATCTTTGAATCAAGCCCGGTTTTGCCAGATCCATAAAATCTTTTCCAACTCTGCCCAATCTATAGCAGCTTGTACAAAAACTTGGCAAATAACCTGTTTCTGAAAGTTCCTATGGGTGATCATCAAGTGTTCGATGATCACCCATAGTAAATTGTTCTGTTGAATCGTCTTCGGAGTAGCCTCCAGGATTAGTTTTAGAGCCTGCACTTACTTGAGAAATTCCAAGCTCAAGAGCTTCTCTTCTGAATTCGGCTTTTTCTCTTGTAGTAAGGATAATTCCTGTATATGGAACAGAAATTCTTAATATTGAAATAATTTTCTTAAAAGTTTTGTCATCAATAGCAAACGGTGGTTTTTCAGAGATTTCCGAGCCGCTTGCAGGTTCAATTCTCGGAACAGAAATAGTATGCGGTCCTGTACCGTATTTTTTCTCCAGATGCTGCGCATGTGAAAGAAGTGCTAACACCTCAAATCTGTAATCTGTCAATCCAAAAAGTACACCGACGCCTACATCATTAAGACCCGCTTCTAAAGCCCTGTCCATGGTTCCCACGCGATATTCATAATTTGCTTTTAAGCCGGCAACGTGCATTTTTTTGTAGGTTTCTTCGTGATAAGTTTCCTGAAATGACTGAAATGTACCAATATTAAAAGATTTTAAGCGTTTAAAATCTTCAACGCTTAGCGGAGCAATATTTATATTTATTCTTCTAACTTCTCCGTTCATTACCTTTAATTCGTACATTTTTTGAATAATTTCCTCAATATAATCAAGGTTTACTGCATTTTGGTCTTCGCCTGCAACAAGCAATATTCGTTTATGTCCCATATTTACAATAGTCTGGGCTTCTTTTATAACTTCATCCACGCTTAATTTTCTTCTTTTTATATCCTTGTTATCGTACCGAAAACCGCAATAAAGACAGTTATTTGTACAATAATTGCTAATATAAAGAGGAGAAAACAAAACTATACGTTTGCCGTAAATTTTTTCTTTAACTGTTTTTGCCGTTTTAAAAAGCTTATTGAATGATTCATCATCTTCAATATTAAGAAGATATGCCGTTTCTTCAAGAGTAAGCCCTTTTAAATCTAGGGCATTGTTTAAAATTTCATCAATTTTGTTTTCTGTTGGTTGTAAGCTCATCAAGTCGTTAATACGGCTTTCAGGAATAATTTGTTCTGAAAGTTTGGACATTTTAATTCTCCGCCTCGTTTATCTATAATAAAATGTTTTGTTGTCATTCTCAGCGACCAACGTGAGCGTGAGAATCTGCTACATTAAGGTTTTACAGATCCTCACGTTCGCTTCGCTTACTGAGGATGACAGCAGTTCATGTATAGTATAAACCCGTAAAAAATTTTTAGTCCAAAGTTTTACTTTTTATTAATATTTTTAATGATTACTCAATCTGCTGCGGATGCTGCTAATTTTATCCTGATAAGTATCTAAAGCTTCTAAATCTTCTCTTATTTGATTTTGAGACCTTATACATCTTTCTATATCAAATTTTGTACAAGCTCCCATTGATATTAAAACATTTCCCAATTTTAAAGCAGGATTTCTCTTTTGCTCAGACAAAGCATCTTTCAATTGCTGCAAAGTTACAATTTTATTTTTAACCAGCATATTTCCAAGCTGAGTTGATTGTTTAAAATTCCCTTTTCTGGCAAGAAAAGAATTGCAAAGCTGAATTGCTTCAATATCATTAATATAGGTATCTTGACTTAACAAGCCTGCTTCATTTAATACATTAGCAAGCACCTCTTCAGGACTAGCCCCAAAAGGTTTAAATAAGCCTATATTGAGATTTTTTACGGTTAATGTATTCTGATCAGCCATATATTCGACACTTCCTACCATAACTAACGAAAGTTTTTAGTCTTTCTAACTTAATTTTATACCCGATTAATATAAAATTAATCATCTATTTATTTTAACAAATTTATAACAGATTTTTCAATATCAACTGATTTTATTAATGATTCTCCTACAAGTATTCCGTCTACGCCATAAGACTTTAAAAAACTTACATCCTCGGAAGTTTTAATTCCTGATTCGCTAATAATATAGTTATTATTAAGTTTTACGTCTTTAATCAGATTAATAGTAGTATCAAGACTAACTTCAAAAGTTTTTAAATTCCTG
>Ga0209417_1001849_pt1 | contig 36738 bp, 36 predicted proteins | sample RifGroF2_FD_184002 | JGI IMG/M metagenome (GOLD analysis project Ga0209417, IMG submission 184002) | Groundwater microbial communities from Rifle, Colorado, USA - Groundwater F2 (SPAdes) (version 2) | ecosystem: Environmental > Aquatic > Deep subsurface > Groundwater | place: Rifle, Colorado... | reverse complement strand
TGGAAGAAGTATATTTTGAGAGCGATTGTAGATTTTAAAATTCATAAGTTATATCACTGTTAATACCTATATTATACCAAAATACCCTCACATGAAGTGAGAGTATTTTTAGTTTTGGGACAGCCCCTCATACAGAGGTGTTTTTCTTATACTAGGGGAAACCCCGCACGTAGGCGACGTCATGAGGAGATGGTAGCCGCCGGAGTGTGGGGATGAATGGTATCCCGGACACAAAACCGATCGACACAGATCGGTTTTGTGGTAGGCTTTTCTCATTTAAACAGAAGACAAAACATTTATGTCATTTCGACTGAGGAGTTTTTTAGTGACGAGTGGGGAAATTTTGAATAACTCAAGATCCCTCGGCTCGACGATAACCTCGCTCGGGATGACAGAGGGTGGGTGGTGTTATTTCACTCGGGATGACAGAGGGTGGGTGGTGTTATTTCACTCGGGATGACAGAGGGTGGGTGGTGTTATTTCACTCGGGATGACAGAGGGTGGGTGGTGTTTGGATGAGCCAAAAAAGTAAACCCAAGGCTTTAGCCTTTGGGAGGAGGTCATTATTTTTTTTTCATTTTGCTTTCTCGCCATTTGGCGATTTTTTGATGATCTCCACTAAGTAATACCTCAGGCACTTTCCATTTTTTGTAAACTTCCGGTTTGGTGTATTGAGGATATTCGAGAAGACCTTCTTCGGTATGTGATTCTTGTTCAAGAGATTCCTCTGATCCAAGCACTCCTGGAATCATCCGTGCAATTGCATCAATCATGACAAGAGCAGGGAGTTCTCCTCCTGTGAGAACATAATCACCAATCGAGAAAGCTTCATCTACTAGGTGTTCTTCTACACGGTGATCAATGCCTTCATAACGGCCACAAAGAAAAATAAGCTGATTGTATTTAGTTAAACGTTTTGCGTCTTTTTGTGTAAACGTTTTGCCACTTGCAGAAGTGAGAATTACACGTGTTTTTTTGAAACGTCTTTTGATTTTTTTAAGAGCTTTTTCAAAAGGTTCAACCTTCATCACCATTCCAGCTCCACCTCCATAAGGGGTATCGTCTACATGACGGTGTTTGTCAGACGTATAATCACGGAGATCGTGGGTTTTTATTGCAATAAGCTTCTTTTTTTGCGCACGACCAAGAATAGAGGCTTCGCTATAGGGTGTCACCATTTCTGGAAAAATCGTAACAATATCAAATTGAGGTGTATTCATAGAAATAAAAAACCAATTACCGTTATGGTAACTGGTTTTTCTTATAAAATCTAGATTCCGAGGTCATCTACTGATGTCGTATCTTCCGCAGGTGTCTCAGCGCGAGCTGGACGTGATCCTTCTGGTTCGTAGATCTTGAGGTTTACGCGAGCATTGCTCTTGGCCCCAACAATCTTAAGAAGGGTGCGGATGGCTCGGGCAGTTTGTCCTTGTCGTCCGATGACGTATCCCATATCCTCTTGATTGATGAAGAGGGTAATAAGAACGCCACGCTCGTCAACAATACGTTCTGTCTTAACATCGTCTGGATGATTGACGATTGCTCTGACGACGTATTCAACAAACTCTTGGTCGAATTCTCGTGCCATATCCATTACAACGTGTGTTGTCATTTCATGATTCAAAATTAGTATCGCATGTTTGCCTGTCGACCTATGCAGCATGGTGCATGCTCAGACAGACGATACTAATGTATTTATAGAATAGCAAAAAAAAACGTTTTTGTCAATGGATCCCCTGTGATTAATATTTGTCTTTTTTTGAAAATCCCTTTGTTTTTTTGAAAAAATATGTAAATTTTGTAAAAAGAGGAGAAGATGCGTTGACAAAAAAGCTTTTTTTAGGTATGCTTCATAACCAGTTCTTTTTCCAGAGATGTGTCTTTGCATCTCGCCAAAAGTAGGAGTTGGAGTGAACCATGCCTATCCCTTTTCCGAGCGTATTTATCCCTATGCGGGGTGGTGTTCGACCGTCTCCGCTTGAAGAGTCTGAAGAAGAGTTGAATCGAACGGATCAGCCTCGGAAACCTGTTCCGCAGGCAAGGCAAGTTGATCTTGTTGAACTTGTGGTGCGTGAATTGGATCTTTTGAAAGGTTCGACAAAGAATCAGCGTCAGCTCATTCGCAAGCAGGTTGAGCGGTTCCTTCGAGTGAACCTGATGCTCAATAGAGAAGAACGAATCAGTTTTTTCTACAAGGTGGATGCTGCAAGGCCGAGCGAGCGCAAGCTTGCAGATGCTCTTGGCATCACAAAAGTCGGACTCATGATCTATCTGGGCAGAGATCGTTTGGCGGCAATTCGAACTTATAAGGTTGGAGAGAATGGAAATAGTCATGTCGGACTTGCTGGCATGATCATGCAGGTTCGATCTTGTGAATGGCATCCCACCAGGGAACGTCTCTATCCTCCCTCTGGAGAAGAGGTTGAGGTAAGTGATGGATACCTGGAAAGCTTTCATCAGCTTGTTGGGGATTATGTTGTGGAGATTCCGTATAATTTCAGGCAGTGCAAGTATGACCGAGATCGGCAGAATGATGAGAGGTCTGAGTTCTGTCGTTCTTGCCGTGTTTCTTGCCCCTACAATCGAACTCATTAATTTTCTTTCAGAAGCGCCAAACGGGCGCTTTTTTCGTTGGGTTGAAAAAAGACGAGTTTTGCTCGTCTTTATGTTTTTTAACTTCCTATCACTCGGAAAACTTCTTCAATTGTGGTAATGCCATCCAATGCTTTTAAGATTCCATCTTGCGTCATGGTGACCATCCCTTGCTGATGGGCGAGTTCTTTCATTTGTTGTTCAGACAGATCGGAAGAAAGAGCCGTCTTGATCACATCGTTCACCACAAGAATTTCATAGATTCCAATACGTCCTTTATACCCTGTGTGGTTACACGCTTCACATCCTTTTCCATGGAAGAATTTCAGGCTTTCAAGAGGGGGGATTGTTTCTCCGGAGTTTTCTGCAATATTTGCGAGGATAGTTTTTACTTTTTCAAGATCTTCAGGGGTTAAAGTGATTTCTTCTTTACAATCTTCATGGATTGTTCGGACAAGACGTTGTCCAATAATAGCATTGATAGCAGGAGCAAGAAGGAAAGGTTTAACTCCCATAGAAAGGAGACGTGGAATAGCACCAGCAGATTCATTTGTGTGTAAAGTGGAAAGAAGAAGGTGTCCTGTGAGAGCTGCATTAATGGCAATATCTGCCGTTTCTAGATCTCTAATTTCTCCCACCATCACAATATCTGGATCTTGACGAAGAATGGAACGTAATCCTGTGGCAAAAGTATATTGCTTTGTGTGATCAATCTGAGATTGATTTACTCCCTCGAGCTTGTATTCGATTGGATCTTCTAAGGTAATAATTTTGACATCAGATTTATTCAATTGTCGAAGGATTGCATAAAGGGTTGTTGTTTTTCCTGATCCTGTAGGCCCTGTTGTAAGAATCATGCCATGAGGTTTTTTCATTTCCTCTATTAAGCGTTGTTCCGCATTTTTTCTGTATCCCAACTGAGAGAACTCCACAGCAATACTACCAGGACGAAGAAGACGCATCACCACAGATTCTCCCCATGTTGTTGGAATTGTGGAAACACGGACATCTGTATTGCCAGATTTGAGATAAATTGTGAAGCGCCCATCTTGAGGTTTATCTATTACGTTAATTTTAAGGCCACTAATCAGCTTGATGCGTGAGACCATTTGTTTCCAAAGTTCCTGGTGCACGGTTGCAACATCTTGTAGTACACCATCAATACGGAAACGAATAGCGATATCTTGTTGTTCTGCTTCTACATGAATGTCGCTTGTCTTGAAGTGTAATCCTGCAGCAAGTAGAATTGTCATGATGTCTGAGACAGATGCTTGATCAATCACTTTTTGAATATCTGTATAGCTTGTGATTTCTGATTCAAATCGATGAAGATTTTCTTCAGTGATATTCACTCCTTTAATAATTTTTTTTATTTTTGGAAGCAAATCATAGGCTTTTAATCCAATTCGGAAACTTTCTTCTGAAATGTGATAGATTCCTCCGCTAGTAGATTTAGTCCGTTCTTGCAACTGATAAAGCAATTCTTTTATGACTTCATCAGAGGGATTTTTACTTCCAAGACGAATATCTGTTCCTGTGTAAATAAAAGGGATGACTCCATGTTGTTCTGCTTGCTCTTTAGTAATGAGTTGCAAAGCTTCAGGACTAATGGGGAATCCTTTAAGATTGATGTAGGGAAAACCTGCAGTTTTTGCTCTACCCTCGGTTTCTGTTTCTTTTTCTTTGAGACGGACTTCCTTCATCTTTTCCTCAAATTTTTCAACAGTGCTTTGCCCATCAGGAAGAGTTTCTTCTCCTTCCTTTTGTTCTGTTGGATGAAGAAGATCTTCGATGCTTTGTGAATCAAATGTCATAGAATCAAATAAAAACAAGAGAATTGCTTCTCTAGTGTAGCGTGTTTAAGCAGGGGTGAAAAGAGGCAAGTCCAAAAGTTTGTTTCTATAATATTCCTATGTCACGATTCTTAAGAGTTTTGATACAACTTTACTTCCAAACGTTTTATGTGTGATTCGTGTGTAAAATCCAACCCAGCTAGCGTAGTGAAAAGTTGTGCTTAGAGCAATAAAAAGAAGGAAAAGAGAGAAAAAGAAGATTACAACGATAATATTGAGAAGAATATAGATTGTCAGCGATCCATAAGTCAGAGCTGCCAGGGTTAACATCCAAAAAGGAAGTAAAAGGAAAACGCTGAGAATGAGTAAAAGAGCTCCAGCTCCAAAGACGAGAAGGAAGAGAGAAAGACCAAACTCAAGTGTTGCAAGACCGTGTTGAGAGAAAAGATAAAAAGCTGTATGGAGAGCGTTGAGGGCATGCGTCTTTTTTTGAACAATAACAATCAATGCCAAAATACCTATGATATTTATGAGAATAATAAGGGGAATAAAAACCAAGAAAACAAGGAAAAGCAAAAGAGGTGTCCATGAAGATGATCCAACAAAGACACCAATCAAAATTAAAGCACACAAAAATGTGAGAATAAGGCTTGCTGTTTTGACAAAAAAGTTGATGGCAAGAATATCCCAAAAACCTTGAAAGGCATGATGTCTTAATGCTTTTGGTTCTAAAGGTTTGGTACTTCCGATCCCTTGAATTAAGGCGTGTTGGGAAAGAAGGGAAGTCGCGAAAAGACCAATGACAAAAAGAATCAGTAGAGTGATAAAGAGGAAAACGCGTGTTTGATTGAAGGTGTGAATTTGTGTGAGATAAGCTCCAAAGAGTTGAAATCCAAAAACAGAATCAGACAGAAGGTCTGTAAAAAGTTGTCCTGTGCGTTCAATGCGATGAAGACTTCGCAGAAAAGCGTCAAAAACTCCTCCGTTCATGAGTAAGGCTGCAAACAAACCAAAAACCCATAACGATTTTCTCTGCCATGTCTTTTGCCAGGCTTGGCGCAAGAGCGGGCGATAGACCATTGTGGGTTGTGTTGGTTTCATAATCCTCCTGAGAAGTTCGTGAGAACCTTCTCTTATGATTTTTTTGTGAAGAGGGCTTCGAAGTCCTCTTTTTCTAAAGTTTCTTTTTCAAGAAGAGCTTTGGCAATGATATCAAGCATGGCTCTCTTTTCTGTAAGTATAGCACGAGCGGTATCCATGGCGCTATGAATAAGTCGATCTACTTCTGCGTCAATGGCTTCTGCTGTTTTTTCAGAGTAATTTCGTTTTTCATGAATTTCTTTTCCAAGGAAGATCATTTCTTCTGGTTCTCCGAAAACACGAGGTCCAAGAGCTTCACTCATCCCATAACGGGTGACAAGTTCTTGCGCTATCTGAGTGCATCTTTTGAGATCATCTGAAGCACCTGTTGTGACATCGCCCATCACTAACTGTTCAGTGAGGAATCCTCCAAGCAAAACAGAAAGATCAGAAATAAACTCAGCTCGTTTGTGAAGTCGGCGATCTTCCGTAGGAAGTTTCAATGTGTATCCTCCTGCAGAACCACGACTAATGATAGAGATTTTATGAACAGGATCACAATTTGGAAGCTCATGAGCCACAAGGGCGTGTCCAGCCTCGTGGTAAGCCGTTACCTTTTTTTCTTCTTCTGAAAGGACAAAGCTCTTTCGTTCTGGTCCAAGAAGAACTTTTTCAATAGAATCAAAGACATCCTCTTGGGTGACCTCTGTTCGATTTTCTCTTGCTGCGCGAATAGCAGATTCATTTAAAAGGTTTCCAAGATCAGCTCCAGAAAATCCTGGGGTACGTTGTGCGACTGCGCGAAGGTTCACTTCTTTTGTGAGTGGTTTATTTTTTGCATGGATTTGCAAGATAGCTTCACGATCATTGATGTCTGGTAAATCTATGACGACTCGTCGATCAAATCGTCCTGGTCGCAAAAGGGCAGGGTCAAGGACATCAGGGCGGTTTGTCGCAGCAATCACAATAACGCCAATATTTGGATCAAAGCCATCCATCTCTACTAAGATTTGATTGAGCGTTTGTTCACGTTCATCATGACTTCCACCAAGACCTGCTCCACGTTGACGTCCTACAGCATCAATTTCATCAATAAAAATGATACAAGGAGCAGTTTTTTTCGCTTTGCTAAACAAATCACGAACACGTGAAGCACCAACCCCAACAAACATTTCTACAAATTCTGAACCACTGATATGGAAGAAAGGAACATCTGCTTGTCCTGCTACAGCACGAGCAAGAAGCGTTTTTCCTGTTCCAGGACGACCCATTAAGAGCACACCTTTTGGCAGTTTTGCTCCAAGATCAGCAAACTTTTTTGGATTTTTTAAGAACTCAACCACCTCTTGAAGTTCCTCTTTAGCCTCTTTTGCTCCAGCAGCATCTTTGAATGTTACTTTCTGTTTTTTGTCTTTTACTTCCCGTGCTCCAGACTGCCCAAAAGACATGGCATTTTTATTTGCTCCTTGCATTTGTTTGATCATGAACCAAAAGATCACAATAAAGAGAAGGAGAGGGAGAAGGGAAGGAAGAATAATTCCAAGAAAGTAAGCACGACCACTTTTATTCTTGACCGTGAGATTTGCTGTTTTTAGTTCCTCTGCGCTCACTCCATAGTTAATCAGAGACTCAGAAAGAGAAACATCAGATTCTTTTTGTGTTTTTTGAAGAGCACCATCTTGTAGGGTAACGGAAATAGCGTCTCCTTCAATTTCTACAAGAGATATTTCTCCTCGTTGTAATTCTTCAACAAGAGTTCCAAAGCTGATTTCCTCAGGTTGGTCAGTATTGAGTGTATAGGTAGAAAAGATCGCGACCAATGCGAGGATTGCAAGAAGAGAAATAATAATGTTTTTTGATAAAGGTTTCATAGGAAGGGGTTTCAAGGTTAAGAATAAACCTATACTTCCTGTTCTTCCGTTTCTACAGCAACAGCCTCCTCTGTTGTTTCGGGTGTGGTCATAATTGTTTGATCTTCTGTTTTTTCTGAAGTTACTTCTCCTTCTGTTGTTTGCACAACATCTCCACTCATTCCTTTCAGAGAAAGACCAAGTCGATGTTCTGTTGGTTCAATAGACACAACTTTGAATTCCATGACATCTCCAGATCGTCCAATACTACGAATGTCTGTTATTGGTTTGTCTGAAAGTTCGGAAACATGCGCAAGACCGTGAATTTCAGAGTCAAGTTCTACAAAGAAACCAAATGGATTGACTTTTAAGATGGTTCCTTTTACCGTTTCTCCAATTTTATAACGACCTTGCACATCTGCCCATGGGTCTGTCATGAGTTTTTTCATGGAAAGGAAAATTTTGCTTCCTTCAAGACCAATAATTTCTGCTTTTACTTGTTGTCCAATTTTGAGCAAATCTTTTGGATGATCAATCCGTTGCCATGCAATTTCACTGATGTGTACCAATCCTTCTAATGCATCGAACTTTACAAATGCCCCAAAATCAGCAATGGCTGTTACTTCACCCTCGATAACATCTCCGACTTGATATTTTGCGATAACATTCTTTTGTTTATCTTCCCAAACGGCTTTTTCTGAAACAATCAATTTTTCTTCCTCTTCATTCACATCAATAATACGTGAATTCATGTTTTGTCCAACATAGGTTTTGAGCTTTTCGAGGATTTTGTTTTTGTCACCTCCGCTCACGCGTGGGTAGTGCTCTGGAGAAAGTTGTGACACAGGAAGGAATCCGGTGACATGATTGAGCTGAACGATAAGTCCACCTTTATTTGCTTCAATCACTTTTACAGGAATACTTTCACCTGAGGTAAAAAGAGCTTTGAGATCTTCCCAAGCCTTTCTTTGTCCAGCGAAACGGAAAGAGAGTTCCATTTCTCCGTTTTCGTTTTCTAAATCAATGACTGTAGCTTCAACTCCTTCTCCTGGTTTAAGATTCGCATATTCAGAGGACTCCGCAAAGAGTTCTCTTCCACGAATAACTCCAGTAGTCATTCCTCCAATATCTACACGGACTTCTCGGCGACTTGCGGAAATGATTTTTCCATTAACAATATCACCAAGTTGAGGAAATTGAAGGTAGGCACCTTCTGCGATCAGTTTTGCAAACTCTGTTTGCGGGACTTGTTCTTGAATTTTTTGCATAAAAAATTTCCGGCAGACGATTTAAGAAGCAAAGCTTCTAAATAGTCCATCGGCGCTAAAGGGATTAAGTGTTGTAAGTGTAGCCAAAAAAGGGTTTTTTGGCAAGGGGCTGATTGGTTTGTTGATTGGTTTGATTAGTTTGCGTTGATTAGTTCGATAACCGCATCGTAGACACTTCAAATTTTTATTTCAGGTAGTGATATTTGGGAGAAAAAAATCACGCTTCCATTTAAAGTGAAAAAGCGCAATTTTGCACAACGTTTCTGGCTATTACGCAACATCGGGATTAAGAGAAGTTTGCCGTAGCGTAGCGAAAGAAAAATTTGGGTGAGGGGCTGGCGCACACCTTAAAATATATAAAATGCGTACCAGTCCTGAACCGCTTATCCCGTGTTATATGATGTATACTTTTTCTTTTTACCCGTTAGGGTCGCTTCACCAAAATAAATAAAATTTGATTTATCCATATGGGCGGGACGCAAGAGGGGAACTAAGGGGGGTGAATTGTGTCCCGCCAATTGTTCTTACTTTCTTTGTTTCATCTGCCCGTCTAATCCGCCATAGCTTATTTCTGGCAAGTCAACCCCATTAAATTGCGGATCGGCCTGCTTTGGTATTGGACCGGTGATGTCTTTCATTTTAGGGCTTCCAGGTTTAACTGGCTCTTGTCTTAGCACTTGCATATGTATGTCCCCACCTTCAAACCCAAGTGTGACATGAAAATCTTTTGGAGGCAGGCCTACTTTTTGCCGAAACGCTTGTAATGCTGGAATATCCAGAGCAACAAAAGCCGTTTTTTTAACTTTATCAACTTCGCGCATTTGATATTGAGATGAGGTGCCGTCAATAAATCCTACACCGCTAACGCTGATGCCTTTTCCTCTTTGAACTTGTTCGTTGATCTGTTGGAGTTCGGCAAGAGTCGCATCATCGAGTGTACTTAAAATTTTGCTTTCGGTTGGGCCGATTATAGTGAGGTGAAATCCATCTGGGCGAGGTTGGAGATCCGCGCCTGTGGATTCTCTCACCAATTGGAGAACGGAATCAAAATTCCCTGTAATTTCCACCTCGAGTGTTTGCATGTCAGCAAGTCTTTCGCGTGTTAATTCAGGTGATTTTGGTTTTTCTACGGAAGGCTCGTAGTCACCCATTTCTTGATTTGACATAATTTTTTGTTAGTTAATAAATTATTTTCTTTATTTTCCTTTATAAAAAAGAGGAAATCAAATATTATTTATTTTGGTGAAGTGTGGGCGGTAGCCCGAAAAGGAAAAGTATATTTCATAACGTTAGGGATAACCGAAGTTCTCTGAAGTGAAACGTAAGAGAATTTGGGAAAATGTCGAGCCGAGGCATTTTCCGGTTATCACTTGTAAGATGTATTTTTGTAGCGCGCTATCCGTATTTTGTTTTTAAAGTTTTGTATTCTCGCACAAAAGAAAATTGACCAAGATAGCTATCGAGGGATGGTTGCACTGATTGAGAAGGATTACTTATTTCTTGTCTGCCAGCCCGTAATTCTTCATTAAGTACATTTATCTGATCCATCCCTCGATCTATTGCCTCTCTGCTTTCAAGCAAAGACTTTGGGATAATTAAGGCAAAAACTCGCGCCGGTAAACCACTTAGACTTTCAATCTCAGGTTTATAGCGAGCATCAATTAAGCTGTAACGATCTGTATACCAGGTGCCGACTAATTGAGCAGAAAGACTTCTGTCTACTTTCCAGCTTGGATCGCCCTCTACTCGGTAAACAGTTACAAACTCTTGGTCTTTTGCCCAGTCATAAAGCTTTTTGTAACGCAATTCCAATTCGGCGAGTCTTTGCCGTTCATGAGTTTCTTGTAAATTTTCTTCTTGTTGAGGTAATTCATTCATATTGAAATTATAGCGCTACAAAATTATTTCTTACAATGGGCGGCGCCTGATCCGAAGTAAAAACCACCGACCTTGTTATTGTAGTCGGTGGTTTTTATTTTGGATAGGCGACAGTTGTGCGAAGCTTTGCTGAGCACGACTGGCGACGAAGGCGCCGCCCATTGTGCAAAAAGAGCGAAGCGAATTTTTGCACAACGTTTGCTGATATCTGACGTTCTCCGTAGCAATAGCGAAGGAGAATGTGGCGAAGCCCTTGCAGATATCATCTGTTGTATGACCAGAAGGGCGAGCGATCTTAGGAGCGAGAGTTCAAAAAAGATATTCCTTATTTAAGCCCCTTTCTTTTTAATGTTGAAGTATTTCAAACTTTACTTGATTGTTTTTAACTGATATTTTTGCAGTTCCTCCAATTGGAAAAGTAATCATTGGATTAGTATGACCAAAATCACCATTTGCAAAAATTGGCATACTCTTCAATTGTTCCTTTGTTTCTATAATATATTTCAATTTTTCAATTGTCATATCAGTATTTTTCTGAAATCTACCAATCACAATTCCTTTTACTTTCTCAAAGTTGGGTTGATGAATAAGCGATTGTAAATTCCTATCAAATTCTACTCCAAAAAAATTCCCTGCCATGTCATCATCTTCAATAAAAAGTATCGAATCAGAAATATTTGGCATAAATTCAGTTCCTTGTAAAAGATTAAATGTACAAAGATTTCCACCAAAGATTCTTCCTTCTGCTTCGCCTTCATTGATAACGACATAACCATTATTTTTTTCAATATTTCTATTTTCTTGATCTTTATACCAAGAATCATCAGACCAAGCTTTTGAGCTTTCAATTAAAATTTTTGATTCGCTCATTAAACATTTTTGAAAGTACTCTAAATTATACTCAAACTCTTTTTTCATTGCCCAAGTTGAAAAATGTAATCCAGAATAGGTAATCATTCCCGTTCTTGCCGTAATTGCATTTGCTAAAGCTGTAATATCAGAATAACCACAAAGAATTTTTGGATTATTTTTAATCAAATCATAATCTAAATATTTCAAAATTTGATTGGAATTAAATCCACCGATAACAGTAAAAATAGCTTTTACATTTGGATCTTTAAATGCCTCATGTAAATCTTCTACTCTCGATTTGATTGATGATGACATAAAAATATCCTTTTCTCTACAATTTTTAGAAAAAGATACTTTGAAACCTTGTTTTCCGAAATTTTCCTTCGCAAGGTTTAAATTCTCTTCACTCAAAAGAGATAAACTTCTTGCTGGTGCAATAACTCTAATTTCATCACCTGATTGTAATTTTTTTGGAATAATCATTTTTTTCTTGAATTAGTGGCTAAAAAGAAAAAGGCTTTTAAAAATTCGTCTTTTTTGAATTTCATACACGCTGTTAGGCGATAGTTAATTCATTAACCGATTTATAACAATGAATTAATTAATTGTGCCAGTTTTAAAAACGGAGTAGCAGTGTCATGCTTTTGGTATGTATCGCGTACTTGCAAGCAAAATTCTCCGATTTCATCTCGATGAGCTCTTAAAAAAGACACTGTGGCTCTATTATCTCCCTCGATAAAACGAGATACAGCTTCCTCTGTTGATTGTGGCTCCTGTGGAGCATGTTCCATTTTTTTCATAAATTTTAGTTAAAGGTTAATGAATTAATTTCGCCTAACGTTAGGGATATACGAAGTTTTTCGACCAAAGGGAGAAAAATTTGGGAGAGGGGCGAGCCGAGCCCCGAACCGCATACGCTGTGTTATACGCCCCGAATGCACGGAGGTCGCCTGGTTAGAGTGTAAAAAAGTTTTTCATCCCCCGTCCTTCTTTTGTTTATAGATTCTTTTTGTCCAACCGCAGTTGCCACAAGCAATATCAAGATATTTTTTTTCATTCTTTACTGTCAGTGGGTTACGGCATGACTTAGTGGGACAGGTGATGATGTCGGGAAATGTTTCTTGACCTTGCGCCAGTCGGTCTACAATCTGTTTTTCCATGATAGGCGAAAACTCTCGTTTTTCACGATATAGTTCAGTCCGTTCTCGTTGTTCTGGCGCGAACATGTCCATAAAAAAGGGGGGATAAAAACTTTTACCTTAATTTTTCAGGCGGTCGCAGTGCATGAGAGCGCAGTGTGGCCGAGCGACCGAAGGGAGCGAAGGAGTCGTATTTTACAATTTTTTCCAGTATTCAACAGTTACATGAGACATGCCCGCCCCTTCGTACCATTTTTGAGCAACCTTATTTTCAGCGTCCGTATGCGTCGTCATGTGGTCGCAACCTTTGGATTTAAAATTTTTCAAGATCGCGTCCGTTAATTTTTTGGCGAGCCCCTTAGCGCGAAAAGCCGGCTTTACATAAAGTGCATCGAGGTATCCCAGCTTTGAAAGTTTGTAGCCCTTTCTCGAAGTCACAAAACCAAGAGCAAATCCGGCGATATTACCATTATCTTCCGCGACGAAAAAAATGTTCTTTTCAAGATCATCTTTGCGTAACTTGGAAAGTTGCTTTGAGCGGTCGTGAAAAATTTTATTCTTCTGAGACCACAAATGACGACGCTCGCTATTAAGTAGGTCTAGCATCTCTTGGAGGGCGGGCATGTCTTTTTGTGATGCCTTACGAATGGTAGTTGCCATATATTTTCATTACGGATTAATTGGAAAAATTGGAAAATCCGATTGCGCACAATGGGCGGCGCCTGATCCGAAGTAAAAACCACCGACCTTGTTATTGTAGTCGGTGGTTTTTATTTTGGATAGGCGACAGTTGTGCGAAGCTTTGCTGAGCACGACTGGCGACGAAGGCGCCGCCCATTGTGCAAAAAGAGCGAAGCGAATTTTTGCACAACGTTTCGGCATATCTGATGTTTGGCGTAGCGTAGCGGAGGCAAATATGGGTGGAATGACCAGCGGGAGTGTAACCGCATAGCCAGTGTTAGGCGATGTTGTGCTGATTTTTTATTTGATAAATTCGAAGCTAGCCAGAATTTCTATTAACGCATTTTCGTCAATCACATCTCCGTCAGCAATCAAGATCATTCCCGGCAGGCTATCGTTTGGTAAGTTAATCAGTCCAGCAACTCGCCCCTTAGGCACACTTACCGTTGGACCTGTTGGGGTACACTTATCTTCGAAACTTGTACAGTCAACCAGGATAATGTCTTCATCAACGACCCTTTTTGGTTCGATTGGATATGTTTGATTTCCGACACTCTCCCAAAAATATTCGTCCCCTTCTTTTTTGAAACCGCTAAAATCCATGTAGTAGCTTGAACGGGCGGCGGTATAGTCTTTAGTAATACCCCCTATCCTTAGGGCATCCGAATTTTCAGAAAATACGCCATTAAGTTGTATGTCGTACAGCTGAATATTTAATTCTCCTAAAATTTTTGGATAACTGAATTTAATGCCCAGTTCATCATTTTGGTATTTTTCTGAGGATAATTGATTATTATCTTCTTCAGATTTTATCTCTGGTGTTGCGGGTTCGGTATTTTGTGTCTTAAGCACTTGAATTTCTTGACGTAAAGCATCCATTTGCGCTTTCTGCCAAAAGTAAAGACTACCGCCTACAATTAAGGCAGTTACAAAGACAGAAATAACAGTTATCCAAATAATTTTGGAGGTCTGAATTTGTTCTGCCGGCTTGGGGGTAATTTGGTTGTCCATAGTTTTGTAAATTAATTAACTAAATTATAGTGTAATTCGAGAAAAAAATCAGCACAATTTCGCCTAATGGGCGGCGCCTGATCCGAAGTAAAAACCACCGACCTTGTTATTGTAGTCGGTGGTTTTTATTTTGGATAGGCGACAGTTGTGCGAAGCTTTGCTGAGCACGACTGGCGACGAAGGCGCCGCCCATTGTGCAAAAAGAGCGAAGCGAATTTTTGCACAACGTTCCTGCATAAGCGATGTTTGGCGCTGGTATAATTTGGCGCGCGAGCGCCTTACCAGCGCCAAATATGGGCGAAGCGGAACGCAGTGGAGCGTAGCCGCTTATGCAGTGTTAAGTGATGTAACAATAGGGTCACTTGGTTAAAAGCTCAATCGCTTTTTTCAGTTGTCCGCCAAAATCGTTATCCATGTTCAGAACCTTGAATTTGTACTTCTTTGCTTCTTGGCCAAAAAATTGTCCATAATAATTTATCATCTCGGCAATCTTGTTGAGCGTTTCTTTTTCTTGTGTTTTAGCGAGAATCCAGTCATTTGGTGTGGAACTTTTTTTGACATCATCCACAAACTTTTCAATATCGGATTTTACAAGAAAAAGAACGCGGAAGTGTTTGCTTCCGTATTTTTTGATCAACTGAGCTGCAAGTTGTGGCGTTATGTGGTAACCCTCAATAATATAGTCGTTGCCATCAGTAATCTCGCAGATTGAAAACATATCTACCGCATCATAACTTGCTTTGGCTTGTTGAATATAGTTTTTGGCGATCTGCTTGGGAGTATTGAGTGAATATGTTTCGTCATTTGTTTCACCTTTTAGTGCGTTATGCGGATACAATTTACCCATTTCTTGCTTAGAGGCATATTTTGAAACATATTCACGCGCCACAACTTGTAGCGTATCAGAAGCAACCCACTGAATGCCGAGATGTTTGGACAATTTTTTGGCTAACGTTGTTTTGCCGCATTTTGGCGGACCCCCGATTAGATAAATCATAGTTTTATATTAGCAAGACCCTATTGTTATTTCACTTAACGTTTCTGCGTATGCGATGTTTGCCAGTGGTATAATTGCACGAAGTGCTTACCACTGGCAAATATGGGTGGAGGCTTGCGGAGGTACGGAGCAAGCCGTAACCGCATACGCAGTGTTATATGATGTAACGACATATTCTTGATTCCGACCAAAGGGAGGGATATGGGGGGCGGAAAAATTTTTTCAATAAATTTGCCAAAATCATCCATTGATTTGCACTGTCTTTCCTTGTGCAAAGTCATACTCAGTTTTTTTGTTAGTGAAGCCGGCGAGCAAGCAAACGACAAACCCGATAGCAACGCTCATTATTGCAGCCAAAACGATTAAGTGCACATTTTCAGTTACGTTTGCATAGATTGAAAGTGGCAATCCAAATATAAGCGACAACGCCAATCCCCAAAATGCACCTTTGGCACTTAACCGTTTCCAAAACAAACTAAACACAGTTGGAAATAGGCCAGCAGAAGCGAGTGCACCATAAATGAGGAATAACCATAATAATTTTGGCTGCAATAATGCAATACCTGTTCCAATTACAGCCATGAGCAACATGATTTTTCGTGATGCATTCAAGAGTTGTTTGTCGTTTGCTTGCGGATTGAGATAATGTTTGTAAATGTCGATTGTGCCGAGTGAACTGATGGCGCAGTAAGCCGAATCAAGCGTTGAAGATAAGCCGGCGAACGCCATGAATACAAATAAAACCAAGGCGGCTTTCGGTAGGAAGAAAGCAATAGTTAGTGGTGCTACCATTTGTGGATCGGCGACCTGGATTAAAGAGCTGAACGCTGGATTAGCAGCAACGAATCCGAGTAAGCTCAGCATGATTGGGACAAGACCGAAGAGCAGACCACCAGCAACAAATGTTTTGACGATTTTTTCTTTTTTTACTGCAAATCCTCGTTGAAAAAACATCTGGTCGCCGATCGGACCGGAGAGTAAGCCGAATGTCATAGCAATACCGAATGAGTATGCAATCCACGGATTAAAGACATTGCCGAACTCACCAGTGATTCCGCCGAAGCCGGCAGTTACTGCCGAAAAGCCGCCAGCGTTTATGATAACCCAAGGTACGAGAATAAAGCCAAAAACCAACACCATTAACATTTGAATGACGTCGGTTAGAATTGAAGCCTCAAGTCCACTGATGAGAGAATAAATCAATGCGACACCAGATAAAGCGAGAACCGCTATTGAAAAATCCATGCCTGTCAAAATGTGCAAAAGTGTGCCACCAGCAAGAGCATTGATGATGATCGCGCCGAGCTGATAGCCAAAGAACACAACAAGAAAGGCCGAATGCGTTTTTTTGTCGCCACCGTAGCGTTTCAAAATAAATTCAGGGAGCGTATATCCCTCGGGCATAAGGCGCCGTAACCGAATGGCAAGCGGAGCGAATACGAAAAAACAAAGAATATTTGGAACGATAAACCAAAATGCTCCTGCAATACCTTGTGTATATGCTTGAAGCGATGCAATAAAAATTGCAGGTGCCCAAATCCAGCTTACTGCAATACTAAAGGCGCCTCTCCACCAAGATACTTGGCGATCAGCGACAAGAAAACGCTCGTTGGAATGCATTTTCCTTCTGGTTAAAAAGTAGACCAGTGAAATCATAGCCACACCAAATATCGCTAGAATGATGAGGCCTTCTTGTTGTGTGATGAGATTCATAGATTTAAGGTTAGTTAGTTTTTGGCTTTATGCCAATTTAATATAAATGATTTTGGCAAATTTAACATTGAAAGTAAAATTTTTCCGCCCCCACCCGTGCCGATTAGGCACGGAAAGAATATGTCGTTATTTCATATAATGGGCGGCGCCTGATCCGAAGTAAAAACCACCGACCTTGTTATTGTAGTCGGTGGTTTTTATTTTGGATAGGCGACAGTTGTGCGAAGCTTTGCTGAGCACGACTGGCGACGAAGGCGCCGCCCATTGTGCAAAAAGAGCGAAGCGAATTTTTGCACAACGTGCGCGTGTATGGGAAGTTTCGCCGACTTCCTTATTATCTTGTTATAAAGGAGGCGAAATTTGGGCGAAAGAAAAGGTGCAACCTTTGAAAATACTTTACGCACTTTTTCTTGAACCTCATACACGCTGTTAGGTGATGTATTTTTTATCACGTCACTGTTAAAGCACCCTCCGTTTTAAATGGTAGATATACAAAGCACTACTGAAACAAAGCATTGCCATTATTACGAATAACGGTTGAAAACCAAAAAGCGTAACAAGGCCGCCGCCGACTACTGCTCCGATTGCCGTTGTAAAGTAATTCATTGATTCCCAAGCTCCCCATTGGGTGCCCGATTTATGCCCGTCAAGGTGTTTGGAATAAACTGCGTCAAAAGCTGGCGAGTATATTGCTTCTCCAAGCCCGATAATCGCCTGAACGATAAACAAGAAAATAACGGATGAAACCCAGAAGTATAATAAAAATCCAATACCCATGATTGAATATCCAAGCACGACAATCAGTTCATTTTCTTTTATTTTATCGCTGTACTTCCCAGATAGCAACGTGGTTAAGCCAGCTACAAAAGCAAAAATTCCACCGGCAATACTCGCGTCCATCAAATCACCGCCAACCTGTTCTACAAAAAGGGCATAAATCGGGCCTAGCATGGCGGCGGCCATTAAAATCATGGCGTTGGTTGAAAGTAGAATTCGCAATGCTTTGTTGAAGAATAATCGTTTCATATTTGATAGTGATAAAAAATATTTCGCCTAATGGGCGGCGCCTGATCCGAAGTAAAAACCACCGACCTTGTTATTGTAGTCGGTGGTTTTTATTTTGGATAGGCGACAGTTGTGCGAAGCTTTGCTGAGCACGACTGGCGACGAAGGCGCCGCCCATTGTGCAAAAAGAGCGAAGCGAATTTTTGCACAACTGGTTTATATATGAATTGTTTTTAGATACATGACCATATTCGTTGTATATCTGATGTGGACAGCTTAGCATTGACGAAAGTGAAAAAACAAGATGTAATAAAGATATAAATAACCTCCCCTCAAATAAGAGCTGGGAGGTTTTTTACTTCATTTGATTTTTAAATATGGCAAATATTCAATTTCAAAATATAGAACAAGTGCTTCAGGAACTCAAGCGAGTTCTCGTTCTTAGGAACTATAGTTATGCTACTAGTAAAAGTTATACAGGATGTCTTAAGCGCTTCCTACAGAAACATCCACAAGAAATTAATGAACCAAACCAAGTATCTATTGAAGATTTTCTTCTCGATCTCTATAAGGATGGATTTTCCGCTCAGACAGTGCAGTCTTACTTGCAGGCAATTCAGTTTTTTTATCGCGAGGTAGTTGGTACTTGCATTGATCTACATATAAAAACACCAAAACGCCCAACACGCTTACCAGTAATATTGAGCCATAAAGAGATTGAGCAAGTACTTCAGGTGATCACAAATCGGAAGCATCGAACTATGGTTGCTCTGGCGTATGGTGCAGGATTACGTGTGTCTGAACTTACGGATTTGCGTGTTGGAAGTGTTGATTTTGAAGAGAAAATGTTGCATGTCTATCAAGGGAAAGGAAAAAAAGACCGAGTTACATTGTTGCCGGATGTTCTTGTTTCGGAATTGAAAAAAAGAATTGAAGGAAAATGTTTTAATGATTATTTATTCGAAAGCGAGCGGGGTGGGCGATTGTCAACAAGATCAATACAATCGGTATTTGATCGAGCTGTGAAAAAAGCTGAAATCAAAAAGCCTGCGACTTTTCACTCACTCCGGCATAGTTTTGCTACACATATTCTTGAGCAAGGAACTGATTTGCGTTTTATTCAGAAACTTCTTGGTCACTCGAACATTAGAACAACACAGCAATATACTCATGTTTCGACAGTATCATTACGATCCATACAAAGCCCTCTTTGACATTTCATTTATTTTTTCTTTTGTTACTTTTCAGTTGTTTTTGGATATTCAAAAAGAAAAAAGCACCCATGAAGGGTGCTTCGCTTTTTATTCCTCGATGATCTGTGGGCGTTGCCAGAAGCGGCGCGCTACCCTCAGTTTTACCTCGTTCAGGCGCATCCCTGAGAGGCACTCGTAGAATGAGCGTTCCTCTTCTGTCAGGGGCTGTGCCTTGCGGTAGCTGACGACGACCGTGTAGACGTAGACGTTCCCGTCCTTCCATCGCATGCTTCGCTCTTGCCACTCCACGGGCTCGTACCAGCAGGGGATGCCGTGGTGGCAGGCGATCTTGCGTTCTCGCGCCCATGCCTTGAGGCACTGGTCGCTGACCCACTCGCGTGGGGAGCACCAGCTGATCTTCCTGTACAACGTCATGCTGTCTTGCAACAAGCCATCGTCGTCCACGTAGAAATCGTTGTGGGTGCGCGCGTACAAGCTTTCCGACAAGCAGATCCATTTTCGGATGTTTCGGCGGATCCAGATTCCGCGCACGGAGCAGTCGTTGCCGAACTGTCGCTCTAATTGTTTCTCGACCTGCTTCCAGGGCTTGCCCACCTGCTTTTCCAACCACTTGTGCGCCAGCGTCATGTTGACGGTCTCTTCTCGGCGCGTGGGCGGGTTGGTGGGCAGCAGTAGGTCTTCGATCACGTCTGGGTCGAGCTGGTGCAAGATCCTGCGGGTCTGTTTGCGGATGATCCGCTTCTGGTATCTCTTCTCGTGCGTGCCCCGGCTCTTGAATCCGGGCTGGGTCATGCTGTCGTGGATGTTCTTGAGAGCCATGCATCACTCCATGTTACTGGGGAATATGCATGGTCACCTCCTTTGCAAAGGGTGTATGAGAAATTGTTGTGAAGAAATAGATTATTCTGCCTCATGGACAAAACATTCAATCACAGGCATCCCGGCTTCGATCGCTCCTAAGTAGCGATGCCGACCATTGCCAAGAATACGATAACGAATCATATCTCCTTGAGTCCAATAAGCAATCACGTCAATCGGCAGAATTTCTTCTCCATGTTCAAAAGCCTGACAGTGTTTTTCGACTTTCGAGCGCGCCACCCTACGGATCTGCTTGCTTGAAACATCGATCTGTTCCACAGGGATCCACTGGCGCATGATTTACGGCCTAGTGAGTCACCTGCCTGTGAGGGAAAACAATCGGAGGAGAAAACCCCTGCGAAAAGGTCTGAGAGAAACTCAAGAAAGAGATGTGTTCCATGCGTACCTCCTTTTAGGATGTTCGCATGTTGACCTCCTTTCTAAAGAGGATTGAGAGGGAAAAAGAGCAAGATGCCATCATAAGCGAAAATGAGGGTTTTGTCAATCAATTCAAGAGAAAGTCAGCAAAAAGAAAAACGTGCCAGCACAGGGCCGGCACGCGCGCAGAGGAATGCCTACTTTTTTGACCGACGGGATGAGCCGTGGTTTGAAGAGGAGGCTTCCTGCTGCTGTAGTTCTTTCCGAATCTTGTAGAGCATGCGGATGAAGTCTCTGGCAGGCAGTGACGTATGAGGCGATTCCTTGTAGCCCGTGTGATGGGTCAAGGTCGCTTCACGCGTCGCCAGAAGGGCTCGGCGAGCGCTATCACATTGGGTGAATTTGGCTCGCAGGCCACGTTCGATTAAGTCCATATGCTCTTGCGAGCGAAACTCAATCTCCCGTCCTTGCCACCAAACTTTTCCCATGTGCTGCACACGCTTGTTTGCCTTCTTGCCTTTAAACTTGGCTTCACGTCCCACAAGTGAACAGACATGTCTTTGCATTTCAGGATCGGGGAATTTTAGGGCTTGGATAAACCCTTCTGTGCTTGCGCACTGGACTCCATCGATCTGAAAAGGCGCAGGAGGAAAATTCGATAATTTATTTCCTGGATAAGAATTATTGCTGCCGATATTGATCGCCATGACAAACTCCGAAAAGGTGAGGGAAGGGAAAAGAACACGGAAAATATGACCCTGTACTCTATCAGGAAATAGGGGTTTTGTCAACGGAACAGGCCTGATTGAATGCAGTGGGAATGATCTTTGTCTTTGAACAGAGTAGAAAGAAAAAACCGGCCGAAATGGCCGGAATCGATCTTAAGGCTTGTGAGTGATCTGCGTCTGCTGCCACAGAGGCAGGGACTTGTAGAACGCGAGATCCTCTTCAGAGAGCAGCTGATCCTGATGGTACGTGGTCACGAGCATCTTGTTCACAGCCGGAATCGCCCAGTAGTACTTGCTGTGGTTCAGAAAGACCAAGCGGTCCTTAGTCCACGCACAGATTTTCACCATGCTCAGTTCGGGGTAGCATTTCATTTTCAGGGGCGGATGCTCCTTCTGGTGATCGCGCAAGATCCCGTGTTCATCCACATAGTGCCCGTAAGAGCTTGAGCTCCCTTGGGTGGAGACCACCCTGTGGATGTTGAGCATCTCCCGATGCCTTTGATAGAAGGTGAGCCTCTGACACAGCATGTGGTACACCTGTTCCCAGGGTTCGCCCACGTGCGAGTCCAGGAAGCGATAGAGAGTCCGGTGTCGGTGGCTACGGTCCCCCTGATCCAAGCAATGCTTGCTGGGTACGGGGGGCGCATCCTCTTTCACATCCTCGTTTTTCAATTTCTTGATCCACAATTTCACCTTGCGACGCTCTTGCCGATCGATCGCGCGGCAGAGAAGCTTGCTAGAGTGACACTTGCCACTCTCTGTGCAGGAACGGTACAGGGAATTGGTCGCCATGTCTTCCTCCGGTTAGGGATTTAGACGCATGGCACACTCCTTTGTTGATGTTTCTTGAAGGGGAAAAGCAAAAAGAACAACTCGATACCATACAGGAAAAAAAGTTTTTGTCAACAGCAGAAGGTTGTCTTCTCCCTATTTGAACACGTAAGATGTGGGTATATGCCTCATCCACATCACTATCTTTTACTTGAGCTTTCTTTTGGGATTGATCATCTTGCTCCCACGGTTCCTCAAGAAATTCGAGAAGAAGCAAAACAAATCCTTCATGATTTAGAAGTAAATGAACAGATTTCTCGAAAAGAGATAAAGGAAAAAATGTATGAGATTGGAATTAAAACCTTTCCTTATCGTCGTAGCTATCATGAAGTTTATGATCAAAGAGAAGAAGAATTAATAGGAGAAAAAATGCTTGCACATTTACAAGGCCATGCTTTAGAAATTTTACGAACAGCCTTGCAACAAGGGATAAAAGCAAGTGCTTTTCTGAAAAGTTCAACCTTTGAACAACAGTGTTCTGCAGATGAGCGTTTTCAAATGGAAAATATATTTGTTGATGCAAAACAAGAGGCACAAGCACAATTACAAAAAGAATCAGAGAATTTTCCTCTCTATCAGGAGTCTTTAGAAAAATGGAAACAGACAGAAGAGCATTTGAAGGAAGGGATTATGAAAGTAGAAGCTTTGGCACAAAAAGAAAGTCCTTATCAAGAAGAAATTACACAAAAAGTAGAGCAATTAAAAGAAGGTTTTCTTTCCATTGAGCGAGATCCAGAACCAGAGGAGGTAAAGCAATTAGTGATCTATTGGAAAGGAGTTTTAGAAGAAGGAAATTAGGATGGTTTTCTTGATTATTTTTCAACAAAAAAGACACTCTCAAGCTTGTTTCCAAAGCAGAATCATGCTAACATAGGAGCGTCTTTTTTCTATTCTCAAGGCGGTTGCTTATCGGTGATTGCCCTCATTTTTGAAAGAATGTATGCAAATTTCTTGGCTCGGATTATCTTGTTTTGAACTTAAAGTAAAAACTCTTGAAGGAGAAGTGAATATTGTTGTCGATCCTTTCGAGAACGCCACAGGTCTTAAACTTCCACGATCTCTTGAGGGTTCTCTTGTTTTGGTGAGTCACAATGAAATGCATGCAAACAATAGTGGTGCGGTTTCTGGAAATCCTTTTCTTATTTCAACCCCTGGGGAATATGAAATAAAAGGGATTTTTGTTTACGCCATTTCAGCTCCTTCTCAAGCAGACGCTAATGCGAAACAGAATTTGATTTTCCGTATTGAAGCAGAAGAGATGAGTTTAGCACATTTGGGAGCTCTTGATCGAGAACTTACAAATGAAGAACTTGAACAACTTGAAAATATTGATCTCCTTATGATTCCTGTTGGAGGGGGACGTGTGATGAGTCCAAAAACAGCTTCTGCTGTGATGAGTCAGATTGAACCGCGTGTGGTGATTCCTATGACACATGCTGTATCAAATTTGAAAGAAAAACTTGCTCCTGTTGAAGAATTTTGCAAACAGGTTGGAACGTGTCGTCGTGAAGATGCCTCAAAATTGAAGATAACCAAAAAAGATCTCCCAGAAGAAGATATGTTGCTTGTGAATCTTTCTGTCTAGATTAGATGGTATGTCTGAAGATCTTCTTAAACACCCCAGACCAAAGACCCCTGATCCTCGTGTGCGATTGTACACAGGGATTTGTTCAGGGGTCATTATCATTTTTCTTATTTTTGTTTGGGCAGGGAATCTCTCAAGTTTATTAAAAGAAGGACTTCAAGGAGTGCAAGAGACGGTTTCTTCTGTGACTTCTTATGGCCAACAAATGCAAATAGAAACCCAATCTTCTCGTTCTCAAATTGTGGATCTTGCCCAAAGTGTGAAAGATTCTTTTCTTCAACAAGTTGAAGAGAAAGAAGGAGAAGCAAAAGAACAATTTGTCGAAGAACTGATTCAGAAGATTGAAGAAGAGACTTCTGAAGAGGTTATCCTTGAAGAATCATTAACTGAGCAAGAAGTTGCTCAAGAAGAAATGTAAGTATGTCAAAGAATAGTGAAAATCCAGAAACTCCCATTTCCTCAGATTTTGAGGATGAGGAGAATGAATTTAAAGGCAACACAGCATCAGATGTCGGTTCTGTAGAACCCACAAGCATTGTTCAAGAAATGAAAACTTCCTATTTGGATTATGCCATGTCTGTGATTGTTGGACGTGCTCTTCCAGATGTCCGGGATGGATTAAAGCCTGTTCACCGTCGCATCCTTTATTCTATGTGGCAATCAGGTTTGCGTTCAGGAGCACGGTTTCGAAAGTGTGCTACGGTGGTTGGAGATGTACTTGGAAAATATCACCCACATGGTGATAGTGCTGTGTACGATTCTCTTGTTCGCATGGCCCAAGATTTTTCTTTGCGTTACCCTCTTGTGAATGGTCAGGGAAACTTTGGATCTCTTGATGGGGATTCTGCAGCTGCTTACCGTTACACGGAAGCAAAGCTAGAACAGATTGCAGAAGAACTTCTTGTGGACATTGAAAAGCAGACAGTGGATTTTCGTCCAAACTTTGATGGTACACAAAAAGAACCTGCCGTTCTTCCAGCAAAACTTCCTCAACTCTTGATCAACGGAACGGTTGGTATTGCTGTGGGAATGGCTTCTAGTATTCCAACACATAACCTGTCAGAAGTCTGTGATGCCATTTTACATTTGATTGAACATCCAGATGCCAGTATTGATGATTTATCTGAGTTTATTAAAGGACCAGATTTTCCTACAGGTGGAATTGCTTATGATTCAAAAGATATTAAACAAGCATTTGCCACGGGTCGCGGAGGTGTTGTGGTGCGTGCAAAAACAGAAATTGTAGAAGGAAAGAGAGGGTTTGCGATTATTGTGCGAGAGATTCCTCACCAAGTGAACAAAGCCATGTTGCTCGAGCGTATAGCGCAAAACGTGCGTGATAAAAAGATTGATGGTATTCGAGATTTGCGAGATGAATCAACACGAGAAGGAGTGCGCATTGTGATTGAACTTAAGAAAGATGCGTATCCAAAAAAGGTCTTGAATCGTCTTTATCAAACAACACAACTTCAGACCACGACGCATTACAATATGCTTGCACTTGTGGATGGGGGACGCCAACCTCGTGTGTTGAATGTCAAAATGATTTTGGAAGAGTATTTGACACATCGTGAGGAGGTTGTACGAAGACGCACTCAATACGATCTTGATCGTGCCAAAGATCGTGCGCATATTTTAGAAGGTTTGCGTATTGCCATGCTTAAGATCGATCAAGTAATCGAAACTATCAAAAAATCTAAAGATAAAGATGTTGCTCGTGAGAATTTGATGAAGAAGTTCAAACTTTCTGAACGCCAAGCAATCGCAATTTTGGAAATGCGTTTGCAACAACTCGCCAACCTTGAGCGAATGAAGATTGAACAAGAGTATAAAGAAAAGATGGAACTCATCAAAAAACTTGAAGCGATTTTAAACTCAAGAAAGAAGATCATGGAAGTGATTGCAACAGAAGTAAAAGAAATGCAAGAGAAGTATGGAAGCGAACGTCGAACACAAATCGTCAAACATGGGGTCAAAGAGTTTTCTGTAGAAGATGTCATTCCAGACACTCCAACCGTGGTGATGATTACCCGTGAGGGGTATATTAAACGGTTGTCACCTGACACATTCAAACAACAAAAACGTGGAGGAAAAGGCGTTGTGGGAGTGACGACAAAAGAAGAAGATGTTGTAGAACAAGTGTTCTCAACTACCACGCACAAAGATCTTCTTTTCTTTACCACACGTGGTCGTGTCTTTAGCTTAAAAGCTTATGAAGTTCCAGAAGCATCTCGCACAGCAAAAGGTCAGGCACTTGTAAATTTTCTTCAGCTTGCTCCAGGAGAACAAATTTCTGCCGCACTTTCCATGGATGAACTAGAAGAAGAAAAATATTTACTTATGGTGACCACTCAAGGGACTATCAAGAAAACAGAGATTGCGAGTTTTGAAAATTTGCGTCGCACAGGACTCATTGCATTGAAGTTAAAAGAAGGAGATTATTTGCGCTGGGTTCGTCCAACCACGGGTAATGATGAAATTGTGCTTGCCACAGCTGAAGGACAAGCCATCAGGTTTTCAGAAAAACAAGTTCGTTCTATGGGTCGTGTGGCTTCAGGGGTGCGAGGAATCAGATTGAAAGGATCAGATCTTGTTGTGGGTATGGGAACGATTCGTTCAGGAGCAGGAAAAAAGAAAGGGCAAATTGAATTGCTTGTGGTGATGAAGAATGGCTACGGAAAGCGTACAGACATTACAGAATACAAAATGCAAGGACGTGGAGGGTCTGGAATTCGTACAGCAAATATCACAAAGAAGACAGGTAAACTTGTTTCTGCTCGGGTGATTAAATCTGGTGATCCGCGTGATTTATTCGTGATCTCAGAAGCCGGACAAGTTATTCGTTCTTCTGTAAAGTCTGTATCTATTCTTGGAAGATCTACTCAAGGAGTAAAGATCATGCGTTTCAAAAAAGAAGAAGATACGGTTGCAAGCGTGGAGCTCATCTAAAAATACAAAAAGAAAATCCCTTCCATTTGGAGGGGTTTTTTGTTGAATAAATGATTTCATCCTTGGGTTAAAGCCCATGGTTTTTTTCGGTCATCCAAAATCCAATCACCTGTCTTCCCGAGCGAGAACATAACCCCCTCTGTCTTCCCGAGCGAGAACATAAACCCCTCTGTCTTCCTGAGCGAGAACATAACCCCCCCCCTGTCATCCCGAGTAGGGTCATCACCACACTGTCATCTTGAGCGAGATAACAAATCCCTCTGTCATCCCGAGCGAGGTTATCGTCGAGCCGAGGGATCTTGAGTTATTCAAGATTTCTCCACTCGTTAACAGAAAACTTCTCGGTCGAAATGACAGGAATATTTGGTCTTCCATTTAGATGAGAAAAACCTCCCACAAAACCGATCTGTGTCGATCGGTTTTGTGTCTGAGATATCACTCATTCCACACTCCGGCTGCTTCACCCTCCTCACAACGCCACCTACTAGTGGGATTTCCTGGTATAAAAAAACCGTCTGCTTCAGGCAAACGGTCAGGAAAGAAAGAGCGTATCATCAGCGGTTGGGCCAAACGAAAGGATTTTGATGGGTACATTCAATCCATGAGGAGCTTCAAGGCGTTCAATGAGTTTTCTTACTTGGATCGGAAGTTCATTATCATGGCGAATTCCTTGTAGTGGGTGTTGCCATCCTGGAAGCAGAGACCACCCGAGAGGTCGACATTGACGAAGAATCATGGTTCGTCGTTCATCCATCCAAAGAGAAAATTCTGGTTTCTTGATAGCTGTGATCGCGACCCTTGTTTCATCAAGAGGTTCCCATTCAAAGAAGGCATCCAAATCGTCGCGAGGTCCTTCATATTCATAAGTAGAACAGATCATGATGCTCGAAAGATCAGAGAGCTGGTCAATACAAGTAAGAGCAAGGCTATCTACACCATCATTGATGGCAATTCCATAGCGCAGAGCAACGAGATCCAAATGTCCCAATCGGAAAGGTCCCTGAAAACGATTTGTCCGATTATTTACATCACAAATATGCTTTGTGAGTTCACTATCTTCTGTCACAAGGGGACCTGCTCCATGTCGATGTGCATAAGCTCGGAAAATACCGATCTTTTCGACTACTGAGAGAGGAATGCCCGCTTTTGTTAGCAGCTCTTGTGCCGGATGATAAGTGCATCGAGTTTTTGTCACATGTGGTGAAAAACCAAGATGACGGTCAAGCAAAGCACCTTGGGCAGGTTCAAGCAAAAACGATTCTCCTTTTGCAAAAGAGCGTTTCATTTCTTCTGTACCTGACAAGATTCGAATACCAGACATCTGGAGAATATCTCCATAGGTTTCGAGAAGTCTTTTTGGATTGATACGAGAAAAATAGGTGGTAAAGCAATCGCGAAGTTCTTGGGAAGGCGATCTTCGAAGAATCTCATTGACCGTTGAAAGTGACCTCAAGTAAAGATTTTCTAATTTTCCACGTCCTTTTCCATTCAGAAGATCTTGGACTGTTAAACCAAATCCTTGTTCACTTTGAAGGACTGCTTCTCCAACACCCATTCCACAAGAACCATGAGCTTTTGTTTTGCGTGCAATCTCTTGCATTTTATTGAGCATCTCATGCATAGGTGTGACCAAAAAGCAGTTTGGATCAATAAACACCCTGTCAAAAACATCTTCCAAACCAAGCCTTTTAAGTACCAATCCTTCTCCCCACAGGGTTTCTAGGTTGATGCACATGGATGGACCAAGAAAAGAAAGAGTATTCGGAAGAAACATCCCAGAACAAAACTGTGCAAATCCATGTACCTTTCCTTCAGGCGTATTTACATAGTGTCTTGCTTGTGGACCACCCGTAAAGCGGAAAAATTTTCGAATACCAAAGGCTCGAGCAAGGGTGTCTCCAATTCTTCCTTTTCCACCATCTCCATTTCCAAGATCAAGAAGAAGTGGGTATCTCATGGGGTTTCTCCTTGATAAAGGGTGACAATTTGTTGCCAAACAGCCATGGCTTTTGCAAAAAGAATTGGATCATAGCACAGACCATCACTGAGCATGAATCGGCGGTACCCCAGAGAGATCAAATGGGCGATCATCATAAGATCTGCCATGGTGACTTCATTGAAATACTCAAGAGAGGTCAGAATACGCGAGGCAACAATAGCTTTAGGATCTTCACGAATAATATCTTGAACTGCGTTCAGAATCTGTGGTTTGTCTGCACCCATATTGATGTACAAATCATCTTGTGCAGCCATGAAATGAAAATCAGAGGGGATAATCACTTCAGGATCAAATTTTCGAACAAATTCCATACCACGCGCTGATTCAATCTTTGCAATCACCTGTGCTTTGGGATGATAACGATGAATATCAATCAAGTCCTGATATCTTTCAAAGAATGAGGCAAGAACATTAAAGATGTTTAGCTTAGCAGCAGCTCTGAGGTAAGCGATATCTTGTGCTGTCAAATAGCCTTCGATTTCCAGAGAAGGATCAAGGATGTTGATTGCTTCACCTTTGCCGAGCGTACGCCGAGGAATACGACTCAAGATGAGCCTATTGCCATTTTGCACTTCGACAATGCGTGCGACTGTATTCTTGAAGAACACATCCACAGGAGTCTCAACATGCAGTCGATGACTCACTTCCACAGATCCATAGAAGGTGTCTGTATATTGTGTCACACGCAGTTGGCGACCTTTTACATCAATCCACAGTGGTTTTTCTCCGCATTCACGAGAAAGACGTTTCAGAACATGACGAGGTGATTCCGTAATGGGCTTAATGGTATTCAGACGCAAAGCATGGACCAATGGATGAGCAATCACATGAGCGCGATGTTCACCATAAGGATCAAGGCTTGCGATGAGCTGAAGATGCATGGTTTTCTCCAGAGGTTTTTGTTGGAAAGAACGTAGGGCAACCTCACCGTGGGTTGCCGGTATTTGTCTTCCGGTGAAATGTCGATGTTCATCAACATCTCGCAGAAAGGCCCGAACGTATTCGGGCAATGACGTAGGGGTCGGGTTTCCCGACCCTGAATCTACAAACATCGGGTTTCCCGACCCTGTGTTTTCAAATAGCAGAAAGAATAGCTTCAATGGGATGCATCTGGCCAAGTCTTGGCCTTCCAAAATCTAGAATGGCAAAAGCATATTTCTGTTCATCTGTTTCATTACTCTGATCATACGCATCAGGTTTTTGGAATGTGTCACAGACAAGATATCTTCCAGTGAAATCAAGTTTTAGGGATGTAACCGAATTTCTCATATTTATAAGAGTCTTTATACATTCTCCTGTTTCCACATTCCAGATTTTGATCGTGTAATCCCCACTTCCAGAGACAATCCACTTGCCATCCGGAGAGAAGACAACAGAGAGAACCCAGTCTGTATGCCCTTGAAGAGTCCTCACACATTCTCCGGTTTCCACATTCCAGATTTTGATCGTTTTATCATCACTTGCCGAGATAATCCATTTCCCATTAGCAGAGAAAATAACGGAACGCACCCAATCTGTGTGTCCCTTAAGAGTCCTCACACATTCTCCTGTTTCCACATTCCAGATTTTAATCGTGTAATCCCCACTTCCAGAGATAATCCATTTACCATCTGGAGAGAAAACAACAGAGCATACATAGTTTCTGTGTCCCTCAAGAGTCCTCACACATTCTCCTGTTTCCACATTCCAGATTTTGATCGTGCAATCCAGACTTCCAGAGACAATCCATTTCCCATCAATAGAGAGAGCGACAGAGCGCACATATCTTCCGTGTCCCTTAAGAGTTCTTACACACTCTCCGGTTTCTCCATTCCAGATTTTGATCGTTTTATCATAACTTCCAGAGACAATCCACTTGCCATCTGGAGAGAAGACAACAGAGTAAACACGGTTTCTGTGTCCTTCAAGAGTCCTCATACACTCTTCTGTTTTCACATTCCACACTTTGATGGTGCAATCTTCACTTCCAGAGACAATCCATTTTTTATCAGAAGAGATGGCAACAGAGAATACCCAATTTGTGTGTCCCCGAAAAAGTTTTTGCACAGGGTCTGGAATCATTACTTGTGTTGTAGTCATGATTGAGTCCTTTGTTTGCGGTTTTTTTGAAAAGAACTAATCTCTTTAAAAAAGAGTGAAAAGGGTTGAGCCGTTTGCTCAACCGAGATCATCCTTTTTCAAAAGAAGCCCGCAAAAGATTCGCATAACCTTCTACGGGCAAAGAACAAATCGACTAGAAGCGACGCTTTTTCTTCTTGGGATTAGGGTCCTCAGTTGCAGCAGGATCAGGAGGAGTTGTTGCCTTGGGAGCCTTGGGAACCTTGGTGGCGGCAGGCTTGCGCTTGCCACGTTTCTGTTCTGCAAGCCAGCGCTCACGTGCAGCTGTATAGGCAGGAAGAACAGTCAGAGGCTTAAGAGTTTCACACACCTCACGGATTCGCTCATCGGTCTGTTCACGACCGCGTATATCTTCACAGTACTCATCCAGAGTACGAGAGCCACCCATGAGGGCAAAAAGGCCAAGCGTCACATCCGCAATTGCCTTGTCTGTCTTGAGACGAAGCACATAACCCTTGCCAAGCACCCGCTCCCACTGTCGCACAATCGTGGCGTCAGCAGATTCATGGTTATAGAAGCGGTGGATCAGAAAGACATTTCCCTTGAACTTCTTACGCAGGTCAGCAAAGACCTGGTCAGCCGTGGTATCCGAATGAGTACCGCCAAAGTGAGCTCGAAGTTCATTGGCATAAAGCTTTTCATAAAATCCTTCATCGCCAGTGAAGACACAGAAAGGAGTGCACCCCTCTGGTAGCTCGCAGCAGTAGGCATAGAAGTAAGCCGTGAGTTCATAGGACTCAACTTGATTGCCACCACCGCAACTTTCAAGCCACATGCGCTGAAGCCAATTATCCAAATGTCTGACAGCCACGAAGTCTCCAATCTGGATAGGTCCCCTGTCACCACATCCGGCATCACCAACGGCAGCGACACTAATGGCTGGATCAACGAGATACTGCTTTTTGGCCAGTTCACCGGCAACCACTGGAGCCTTGTCCCAAATAATTCTGGCAAGCTGGATATTGGATCCCGTAACATCAAAAGGAAATGCAACTGGACTGAGGAATGTAGGACGCAAAATTCGTTCCATCGGAAGCATGGCTGGATTGACATTCGTATTGCTCAAGGCTGCTTCAGCTTGTTGAGAAGCACCTGTTCGGGTTTGTGTATCTCTGAACGATGTGGTATCACGAGCAAAAAAATCACCATCACCACCCATGGTTTCCTCCTTGTCCCAAACGGGACAGTTGACGGCCGGGTTGAAGGAACATTTTCACTGCACACAGGCAGCCCGATACCTTACTGATTTGTCAGAAAATGTCAATGGTTTAAGAGAAAAATTGGGCAAAATCAACAAAAACCCCCGCCTAGGCGAGGGATAATTTTTATACAGGCATGTCTACAATGCGACGGGAGCGCATCTGAGCCAGCATGGCGTCCAGTCCGGGGACAAGATTTCGTTCTCGGATATGATTGACCAGGTCCATGGCATGAGGAGGTACCAGCCTTCGCGAAGTACTTTCCAACAATCCAAGCATGGTCATGATGTCATTATCCCTTTGGCTGGCATTGGGAATAAAGTCTTCGACAGCATCTTCTAGATCTTCCATTTCAATTCCTGTGTGTCCCTTCTGGCTTCCAATCCGATAAGCCTTGAGCACAATATCTTCTAGATCTGCTCCGGAGAATCCGCTCGTGGCTTCAATAATGGGAGAAAGATCCATTGTTGGAACAGGAATCTTGTGACGACGAAACATGACTTCCAGGATTGGTCCTCGCTCATTTCTTGAGGGCATGGGCAGGAGAATGTTTGCATCACTACGTCCACGACGCTTCAGAGCAGGATCAATACGGTCTGGCCGGTTCGTACAGGAAATGATGATGATCTTTCCGCGAATTTTTGGATCAGAACGCAGTTCCATCCACATCTTCATCAGTCTTTCAGACACTCCAGAATCTCCCTTTGGAGCAGTTCTGTCTGCCTCAGCCAAATCTGCTTCATCATTCATCACAATAATGGGAGCAAGCGCAAGCAATCCTTGAATGAGCAAGTCCATATTGCGTTCGGATTCTCCAACCCACATACTGCGAATATTTTTAGTCTTGGCACAGTTAAAACCCGCTTCTTTAGCAAGCGCTTCTACAATAGCCGTCTTTCCCGTTCCCGGAGGACCACTCAAGGTAATGCCCATAGGCACACGTCGAGGATCTCCACTCTTAATGCCTTCAAGCACTTCTCGGAAATAGGCTTTTACCCATTCCAGACCACCGATGTTCTCAAGACCAAGTTCTGGATCAACAATTTCCATGACTTCGCCATATTCATCATTAAGAATGCGGCGCTTTTTTTGCTTGATCACAGACAGATTCAGAGAGGTTCCTGACCGTCGACTTTGTTCAAACAGTTCGTGGATTTGCAGAAGGCTCATTCCTTGAGTTGCGTGAGCGAGCTGATTAATCGTGACATCTTTACTGAGGGCAAGTCGTGTAGGAAGATGTTCCAAACGTTCTTCAATGGCTTCAATCTCATTAAGCAGTTCACGTCGCTTATCCTTTGTCACCTTGGTGTCACCAAGTTGTTGACGTAGTGTTTCAAGTCGTGCTGAATCCTCAGTTCGTCGAGGATTATCTCCCACGACTGCAGAGAAATAAGCGACACGTTCTTTCAAAGAGGGCTTTGGAATAAGGACTGTATGAATATGAGCATTAGTTCCGCGCAGTTCTGGAGAAATTTTTGCAGACTGATCAGTGAACAGAAGAACAATGTTTCCATTATCCCGAATACGTTCATCAAAACTCCAGTTACGGAAACGTTCAATACAGACGCGCTCTTGGAACTGTTGTCCAACTCCTCCCCCTGAGGCAGGAACAAGAAAATGAACAGAATCAATGAGGACTGCCACGCGTTTATGGGCAAGCAGAACTTTTTCAATCAAGGGAAGACAACGATTTGGATCTTTAGGAAGTTCCGCTTCTGCTTCTGCCGCTGCAATCTGTGCTTGCGCACGTGCGATGGGATCATTGGGATCCACGGCTGCAGTTCCATTTGTTTGACCAATTCCTGCGGCTTCCTTGAAAATGCGTTCCATTTCTTCTGAAGGGAAAGTAAAGCCAGAAGCAATGTTGTACTGGATAACCAAATCCATTTCTTCAAAACTTTTTTCCCACAGTTTGCGCATACAAATATAGGGAAGTTCAGGTTCTTCATCCACGTCCTCATTTGGGACGATTCCGTAGATGTCCCCGTGCAGGAGAAACATCCATGCACGGTTTTCTACAAATGTGGTCATCAATTCGTCATCAAACCAGGGAAGACAAGGAGTCTCAAGAACTGAAGGTTCTACAATGGTTTTGTCGGCTTTCTTGGTGGCCATGTAGGCTCCTTTGGAAGGGTGTTTTGTGTTTCGATAAAAAGAACGGAAGAGAATAGAATTAACATGAAAATCGCCAGACGTCAATCCATCACCTGCTTTCTTGACGTAAATCCTGGTTTTTGTTATAGTTTCGCCACTGATTTAAGAAACTATCAATTTGTATGGCCCTTCCAGGACATCGACGCACAAGTTCTCATAAGCGACGTCGTGCATCTCACTTTGCTCTCACAAAGATCAATGCCTCAACTTGTCCAAAGTGTGGAGAATCTGTTCTCTCACATCAGGCTTGTCAGAATTGTGGAACCTATAACGGTCGTGCAGTTCTCAGCACAGACAAAAAGACAGAGCGCCTTTTGAAGAAATCACAAGCAAAGAAGACGGTTGCCGAACCCGCAGAAAAAGAACCAGCTCCAAAACAAAAATTTTCACGAAAAACATCAAAGGCCTAATCCTTTGATGTTTTCGCTTTTAGATTCATTGTTTATAATAGAAATATAACTCACTGTTCATTACGTTCTTTATGTCCAATAGACATTTAGCGAGGACGATTGCCATGCAATCACTTTATCAATGGGATTTTCTTCAAAGACCTGAAGGGAAGATTGAGGAGATTATTGAGTTTAACCGTCAGGAGTTTGCCCCAAACTTTGATGACGGAGGATTTGTAAAAGATTTAGTCGAGGGAGTTATTGCTCACAAAGAGGAGATCGATGCACTTATTACTCAGTTCGCACCTGATTGGCCTGTAGAAATGATTGCTCTTGTCGATCGCAATGTGATTCGTTTAGGGATTTATGAAATGAAATACCATCCAAATATTCCTGCCAAAGTAGCTATTAATGAAGCGATTGAATTGGCAAAAACATTTGGGGGAGATTCTTCTGGGAAGTTTGTCAATGGCGTGATTGGAGCTATGTACAAAGATATGGTTGCTAAAGGAGAAATGAAAGAGATCGATTTAAAACCACCAGAAGAGAAAAAAGAAGAAGGAGAAAAGGAGCAGACTCCAGAAGCTCCAGTGGAGGAAGTTAATAAGACAAATGCGTAATTAGTATGGCAAGTTTTGAACCATTAGAAAAAGAATTAGGAGTTTCTTTCAACAATAAAGACATCTTGCGTCAAGCGCTTGTTCACCGCTCTTACTTAAATGAACATCCAGATTTTCCTTTGGGACACAATGAACGTTTAGAGTTTTTGGGAGATGCTGTGCTTGAACTTATTGTGACAGAGTATTTGTATGAGAATTATGAGAACCCAGAAGGGGAGCTAACGAACTGGCGTGCTGCACTTGTGAATTCTGAAATGTTGTCCAAGCTCTGTTCTGAAATGACTGCAGAAGACCATCTCTATCTTTCAAAAGGAGAATCTAAGGATAAGGGATCAAAAGCGCGAAAGTATATTTTAGCAAATGCGTTTGAAGCGATTATTGGGGCGATTTATCTTGATCAAGGATGGGAGGCTGCAAAGCAATTTGTTCATAATCGTGTACTTTCTGAACTTCCAAATATTTTGGAAAATCGTTTGTACATTGATCCAAAGAGCCGATTTCAAGAAGCGGCACAAGAACGGGTCGGAGTCACACCTTCTTACAAAGTATTGTCTGAAGAAGGACCAGATCATGAAAAGCAGTTTGAAATTGGAGTCTATCTTGGAAAGGAATTGATTGCGACTGGAACAGGAACAAGCAAACAAGAAGCCCAAGTCTCTGCAGCGGAAGCTGGAATAAAAGAGAAAGGCTGGTAAGAAGACATCCATAAAATTCAAAAAGAAAACAGAGGGTTTTACTCTCTGTTTTTGGTTGCATGACGTTTGCATGACCCCCGTTTGATTGACAATATTGCGAAAAATAGCTATGATTTCTCGTTCGTTCTTTTTATCTAGATCTTAAATACCAGGTAGTCACAGAAGGCCGACCCCTCACACCTTCGGAGGTGCCATGTACAGACGTGTCTATTTCAAATTTTTTTCTTCCGAGGTTCAAAAAGAGATTAGGAAATACAAAGAAGCTGTCACAGGGCATGCTTGGAAATGGAAGTGGATTTGGACAGCAGTCAACGCCTCCGCAGTAGCTATGCTTGTTGGATTCAATATTCCAGGTGTCATTTGGTTATTTGAAGGAAAGCCGTATGGAGTATTGTCATGTGTGTCAGCTCTTGTCTGCGGTAGTATTTACACTTGGTTGACTTGGAAACATTTGTCACAGATCATTCGTGGCAATATGCGCAAGCATATTCTTGAAGAGCATCTCGAAGTCATGCAAAATCCGCTCATCAAGATTGCTTACCAGATCGAAACCCTTCGAGAGATGCTTGAACCTATCTGTAAGGAATGGAATGATTATGTGGATTTTTATGAGGCTGGATATGATCGCGATGAAGAAATGGAAAAGATTGGTATGGTTCTTAAGAAGTTTGAGGGGTTGATTGATAGCATGGTGAAGGAACTCGATTTACTTATTAGAGCACAGCTCAAACAGAATAATCCTCAAGAAACATTTGTGGATCTTGAAGATGTGAGAGGGCGTCTTGAAGAGCTTGATCGCCAGATCCGTGCCATGAAGGAGACGATTGTGGAAATGGATGGTTTGCGAGTTCCAGAAGGAGTTGCTTATCGTTCCCTTCGGATTGATGAAGCCGTATCCTCTCTAACGGGTCGACTCTCTGAAGCACAGAGAGCTGGGGAAGAGATCAAGAGAATGAAGGCAGTCGCAGCCGCACAACACGCAACCCATCATTAGGGTCAGGCCACCTTTCAGAGGGTGGTTTTTTCATTAATGGAGGCTCTATGTCAAACAAGGTGATGCTTCATGAACGATACAAGCTGAACAAAGGGAATAAAAGCGAGCATCATCTTTGTAATGTAGTTATCTTTGTTACGGAATCCGTAAGAGATCCTCTTGAGGAGT
>Ga0209417_1001847_pt1 | contig 36782 bp, 24 predicted proteins | sample RifGroF2_FD_184002 | JGI IMG/M metagenome (GOLD analysis project Ga0209417, IMG submission 184002) | Groundwater microbial communities from Rifle, Colorado, USA - Groundwater F2 (SPAdes) (version 2) | ecosystem: Environmental > Aquatic > Deep subsurface > Groundwater | place: Rifle, Colorado... | reverse complement strand
ACAATTCACCACGTTTTCATTGACATTTCTATATTTTTATGCTAAAAAACACTAGGTTAGTATATACACGAACGTAACTTAAAATTTAAGTGAGGAGGTGTGGTATGTTTTTAATTCTCGTATTAATCGGTGTTCTCGGATTAGCCGGCTGTATTTTCTGGTATTCTTACACAAAAAATACCGCTTCGGTGATTGTGGGCCTCCTATGTATTACAGTATTCATTGCTGCATGGGGTACGCCACAAGGGAATGTGTACTGGCTTCAACTTGTAGCATCAGGAAAGAGTGGAAACTGGCTCGTTGTCGACAATAGCGGTGGAGAAACGTTACGTCATTGGATTCTCATTGACTCATACGTGGGTTCTAGCGATCAAAGTGATGGATGGAAATTCAGCTCCGCAGATGGAATAGCTTATGTCGGGGGTGATGCCTTTGCTCTCAGAATTGACATGTCAATCGAAGAATTTCTGAAAACGTACAAGGCACGTTACAACATCCCCGCCGAACAAACGGCCCTCAAGTAATAGGGTCAAAAAAATCGAAATCGAAGACCGCTACCCAAGCGGTCTTCTCTCGTTCTCCCCTTCTTCTTTCTATGCATTAAGAAGTATTCTTGATAAAAATTCATCATAAAAACTTAACTCGTGACAAGTATTTATGATGGAGATTCAACCTCCAGAGCTACCGTATATTAAAAAACTCAACTGTAAAGAATATGTAAGACGACTCTCTACCTTACGGTTAACCGTAAGGTAGGTGCACCGCTAGTAGCTAATGAAGAAGGTTGAACCTACTTCATTTAAATAATTAACTGTTACGTTATGGTAAAGGTTGAACCTCCATCATAAAAAAATACTAGTGGAAATTCTAGTATTCTAACTGTAATTACACACGGCAAAGTTTTCAAGATTTAATTGTCCCTGTTTCCATTTTCATTTTCTTCCCCTTTTTTTCATTCTCCTAAGTAAAAAATTGGTCAGGCATGCCAACTTCTTTTGTTTCTGTAAACCTGCTACCGTACATTTCATCAATCAAAAGGGTTAGAAATTTAGGTTCATAATACTTTTTTGGAATATTTGAAATTGGATAAAAAGAATGACTTTTTACATCTTCGCTGGTATCTAGTGATGATGCCCCATTAACTATATACCCCTCTACATAATCTGTATGTTCTAAAATAATTGGACCTCCACTCATGCCTTTCCACATAGCACCACTAACATCAAAACTATTAACGTTCTTACGCTGATTTGTTTGGACAATTTTTTGATCAGCAATTGATGGTTCAACCCAAAAGTTACCATCAGTTCTAAAACCGGCATATCCAACTGAAATATATGCGTCATTATGACTATACATATTTAAGCCTTTATTTAAATTGCACTTGAATACAAACTCATTAAACTTTTTTTCTGAAAATAATATCGCATAGTCTTTTTCGATATTTATATCGATAACACTTGCTTCTTTGAATTCCACAGGAAGCTTGTTCAAGCGTGTTGTAAACTTAACTTTTTTTGAACCTTTTACAACATGGGCACATGTAAGAATTAAGTGTTGAGTAATAAAAAACCCGCTTCCATAACCAGATTGACCCTGTATCATTAGTACCTTATTCAGATATTCATCTTTTTTTGTTTCTGGCAATCTTTTATGAGATTCACCTACTAATTCACAATACCTATTATGAAGCTTTATATAAATTAAATCTTTTTTGGTTTTTACATGACCGATATGTTCAATTTTTCCATTCACCACACTCCTAAATTTTTTGTTTTTACCAAAATTATATTTAGCATTATATGTCTTTTCAGCTAACTTTTCATCGTATGCCTCCCACACATGTAACATAGCGCGTACATTTCGTACATATTTTCTAGAAACATTACATTTTTTATTTACCTTAATCCCAGTAACCCACTTACTTTGGTTATGGGAAGATAATCGTGTTTTCTTTTCATTAATTGCAAACCCATTCTTGTTGATTATATTTACAATTTTTTCACCTACATTAATCCCGTCACTTGCAAAATTAGCGAGATTGCTTGAAATTTTATTTGCTGAAAAGGTTATATCATCTGCATACCTTGTGTATCTCCACCCATTTTCATTTGCGAGGTTTATTAACTGTTTATCCATTTTTAGACAAACCATGTTTGATAATACAGGAGAACAAGGAGAACCTTGGGGTAAGCAATTATTATATGTCACTATACCTGTTAATATAGAAGCAAATTTATTCCCAAAAATGAAGGGATAACGTTTAAACAAACCATAAATTCTCTGCGCGGTGATTGTTTCAAAGAAATTTAACAAATCGATATTAAGAATATACTTTCTATCAAGATGATTTCCTGCGTTTGTCACAACATCTCTATCATAGACAAAGCCATGCACAGATTTCGGTTTATACTCCTCATATACCACTGATAAGTAACTGTTTATTTTTTTTGTGGTATTTTTTAATGCTTCAATTGGAGCTGAGATATTCCTAGCCCCGCCATTTTTTTTCTTAATATTAAAACTGAGATACAAACGTTCTTTTTTGTAAGCAAAAAAGAATAGTGCTTTCAAATTAATATTAAGCAACTTTGCCAAGTCGGTAATATTTCGACAATCCCTTATGTCTTCTGGTATGTCTACTGGAAAATTTTTATTTAAAACCATTAATTAACATAAAAGCCTTCTTATCTTCTATCGCTTATGAGATAACGCAATCATGATGACACAATCACACGTAACGCTCTAACAGAGTCGTAGCTCGTCGCAGGAACACAACGAAAAAATCGCTTTTATGTTAATGAACAGCTTTAATTACTCATTAATATAATCAGATGCAATTAAAGGTTGCATCCGCCACTAAAGAACAAAGTTGAATCAAAAGCTCAGAATTGAATGAATTTCTAGGCGCCGAGCCGTCGTGCCCTTGAGCAATATGTATCTATATTGTGAAAGGGTCGACGGCGATGGCAACAACGAAATTCGTCAATTGTGAGCTTTTGAACTTAGTTGATTTCGCAAGAGTTGCCCGAACACGCCAATTCCTTCGCCTGCTCCGTACCACACCGAAACTCATACGTCACCAACTTCGAGTAGTCTACATTCTTGTACTTCGCTGAGAGCTTCTCGTACTCCTCTTTGGTGATTTCTTCGTATGGTGAGAGCTGGTGTACTTGTCCGACACGTGGAAGGAACGAGAGCCCCCCTATCATCTCCCAGTTTTCATAGAGCCAGTTTGCCACCCCGACCCACTCATCATCTGCAATGGAAATAGTAACTGAAGGATTATGCTCGGTGTAATTTACCTTCACATTGCGCCAGTACTCCAGCTGTTCAAGTGCCGAGAGGTCATTGCTGTACACAGAACTCTTCGGTGCTTTCACTGGGAAATCAATAACATAGGTATTTGCGTTTGCCATAGTCTGTCCGACCTCTGGATGATACTGCACACCCTGATCCCGAAGCATTTTAAAGAGTGAGTCGGTACTCGTAATGCGAATGCGTCGAATGTAGTACTCGCTGTGTCGTGGATGCATACCTGAAGCACAGTTCACTGTCTGACTCACGGTGCCTGACGGCTTGACTGCGGTCACAGCAGAAGATGGAGAGATACCAAATCGTTTTGCATACTTCTTATTCATTGCTACAGCTTCCTCTCGGAGAGCGCGAAGCACTTCAGGCTTGCGAGCTTCAGGTGAATCCCATTGTCCAGTAACAGATATACCGAGAAGTCGTTCATCAGCACAATTCTCCTTCCATGTGCTCGAGATATACTTGAAGTCCGTGAGTGAGCTCTGGTAGGTACCGAGGATAGCAGCGATGCGCATTTTCTTTTTAAGTGTCTCGAGTGTGTCATTCCTGCGGGCTATAACTTCAGAGAGGTTACAAAACTGCTTTGATTGAAGAATAATTTCTCCGCAAGGATTTACTCCAACAGACTCCACAATGTGATTGTTCATGATGACACCCTTCTTTCTCCAAAGGTCGAGACGACGCTTAGGAAGCTGGGTCATGAGTCCGCCTCTGTTGAAAATACCTCGTTCTCCGCTCCTCCCTTTCATAAGCGCCATCCACTCATCCATAAATTCTTCGCTCGTTGGCTTCATTTCATAGACCGCACTGTTATTTGCCAACATGCGCTGTGGTTCTGAGTTGTAGAACGCACCATCTTTTGCATGGCGTATCTCTTCATTATCAAGATCGGAAAGTGATATCATGGCGCTTCGTCGTACTCCTCCTGAAACAATAGCTTCTCCGATTTTGCACAAAATGTCATGTGCATCAATGGGGCGAAGGCGTCTGTTTTGACGTGAAAGAATCTTGTAACGAGTAAAATCGAGAAGTGACTTGAGTGGCGCAGGACCACTTGCCTTTCCACCCATAGTTTTAAGACGTGTACCACTTGGGCGAACCTTAGAATAATCAAACTCAATATCTTTGCCCATGTACCATGTGTTCATACCCAAAATGAGTGCATCTGCCCATCCTTCCTTACTGTCCCCTACGACATGCGTTTTAAGGGTTACTCCTGTTTGCTCTTTTATTTGTGGAAGCTTTTCAATGTTTTTACTCTCAGCAGAAAAACCTACGCCACATCCAGAAGCTGACAGATAGAGCACTTCACCAAAATCTTGTATGGTTGTCGGAGCAATGTAAGAACAATTGTATGCGACCGCGTTACACCTGCGTGCTGGCTCTCCGGCAAACTGTAGAAGTCGCATGGAAGGCATCGCTTCTTGGTTTAAAATAGCTTCTCGAACCTCACTGTACTCTTCTTCTGTAAGCTTCTCTCCAAGTTTCTCTCGCATAAAGTCTACATACCTATCTACCGTCTCTATCCATGTCTCCCGTCTGTTTTCATTTGGAATCCATCGTGCATACGTGCGTAAAAATACAAATTCACCGAGAGGATTATCTTTGAAGTATTTTGAGCTTTCTTCCGCAAGTTGGCGCACCTTCTCTGGTACTGCCATAGTCATCTTGCGCAAACGAGAACGCTCCTCACGATAAAGAATATAGCTCTTGGCAGTTTTGACATACTCAGAGAGAATGAGCTGACGCTCAACTTCATCCTGAATACCCTCTACAGTCGGCAAGAAATTTTTATACTTTTTTGCTATCCGTACCACCTCAGAAGCAACTCTGTGTGCAACCATCTCCGCTTCATCATGAGAACCTTCACTCACCTGGTCCATTGCGAGAGAAATAGCACGAATTATTTTTTGAAAATCAAAAGGAACTATGGAGCCATCCCGTTTTTGTATTTTTGAAACAAATTTTGTATAGTATGAGCCTTTATGCATTTCCTGTGTTTCCTCACCCTTTGAAGGTGCACGCACTTCTGCTTCAAAGATGCTGTCAATCATAGCATTCGTATCTTTTGAATCTGTACCCTTTGACTTGTTTGTTTTTGCGTGTGAAGAAGGCTTTTCCATACTCGTACTAGTTATTATCTATGTGGATAAAAAAATTCACAGGAATGTGAAGGTGATGTGTATATAGTACCCCCAATATAAGTCGGTAAGGGTGTTGATAACCCCAGTATTTAATATAGCGAAACATTTTTATAAAAATGCCTAAATTTAGTAAAAAAAACCCCCGTTTTTATGGGATTTTCGATATCTAAGGTGCAAAGTATTGACGAAAAATGCACCTGTGCCGATGTTAGAATGTATATCAAAATGAGGTTGGTTCTTAGGACTTACGCAAGTGGATGCGACCTAATTTTCAAGGAGTGCAACGACTATGAAAATGGAAATACTCTTGTGGTGTAGTTCGACTTGTCCGCAGTAGCTCAGAGGCGAGCGAAGGAGGAGGCGCGCAAGCAAAACACTGTGAGACGTACACGCGGTACGATGAACAGTATTTTGTGTAGCGCAACGAAGAAATACGCCACTTGCGTAAGTCCTACGACCAAGTTTCAAAACGAGCATCCTCCCCCAACTCTTCTTCAATACGAAGCAATTCATTGTACTTGGCAATGCGCTCACTACGGCTCAGCGAGCCTGTTTTTATTTGTCCTGTAGAAAGTCCAACTGCGAGATGGGCTATGGTAGTATCTTCTGTCTCACCTGAGCGATGACTTATTATTGCATGCCAGCCAGCTTCGTGTGCTGTATCAACAGCGTCTATCGTTTCAGTGAGTGTTCCTATCTGGTTTACCTTTACCAAAATAGCGTTGGCTGCTTTTTCATCTATGGCCCGTTTAAGGAATGATACGTTGGTCACCAGAAAATCATCCCCCACTATCTGGATTTCGTCTCCGAAACGTTCATTGAGTACCTTCCACCCATCCCAATCATTTTCGCTAAGGCCGTCCTCTATAGATACCAGAGGAAATTCGTTAATAAGTGATGCATAGTACTCTATAAGTTCGTGCGCATCGAGTATCCTCTCTTCACTCGCTAAATGATACTTTCCGTCCTCGTTCAGAAATTCAGTTGAAGCGACATCAATACCGAACACAACATCTTTCCCCGGAACGTAGCCTGCCAATTCGACTGCTCGCATCAAGAGCTCAAGTGCTTCTTTGTTACCCTTCTTGACGGTCGGAGCGTATCCTCCCTCGTCACCTACCGTGGTGTTGTACCCCGCTTCTACCAATGCCTCGCGAAGGGTATGAAAAATCTCCGATGACATGCGGAGCGCTTCAGAAAATACTGGTGCGCCAATAGGTAAAATCATAAACTCCTGTATGTCAGTGGAGTGGGGAGCATGTCTGCCACCGTTTATAAGATTGCACATAGGGAGCGGAAGAAGTGGTACCCGCTTAATGCGTGACAAACCTCCTATATAATCAAAAAGATATTCCCCGCGACTGTTTGCCTCTGCCTTTGCAACCGCAAGTGACACCGCCAGTATTGCGTTTGCTCCTAGACGTTCTTTCGTTTTTGTACCATCGAGATCCACAAGCTTCCTGTCTATATCTACCTGTTCTGATGCTTCAGAACGAATGAGTAGCTGTGCTATTTCTCCGTTGATGTTCTGAACTGCCTTCTGCACCCCAAGTCCGCGATAGACTTCTTCAACGTGATCCCGCAGTTCATGTGCCTCGTGTGCGCCGGTACTTGCTCCGCTCGGTACGATTGCTCGCCCCATAGCACCATCCTCTAAGAACACATCTGCCTCTACGGTCGGATTACCTCGCGAATCAAGCACCTGTCGCGCTCTCATGTGTTCAATTTTTGCCATATATACGTAATTGTATGAGGGTACGGAAAAAAAGCAAAGTTCAGGCGTTGATAAGGGCTTTTATTGGCTCTATATACCCATGGGACTTACGCAAACGAGTGCAGTTCGAGGCACACAAACAAAATACTGCGAGGCGTACAAGTAGTACGGTGAGCAGTGTTTTTGTGCAGTGCAACGCCTGCCTGCGCAGGCAGGAAGAAATGCGACCAATTTTTCTTACGACTGAAAGGAGTTAGAAAAATGAAGTGCCCTCGTGGTGCGCCGCTTACGTAAGTCCTGTAGCTAATTTTTGTGAGAAGCTTGGTAAGTTGCTTCTGCTTCTGCAATTTTTGGAAGTGTTTTAATGACTGTATCAGGGGTAAAGGAAAGACTGTCTATTCCGAGGCCTACGAGGAATTGTGCAAACTCAGGGAAATCGCTCGGTGCTTGTCCACAAATACCAATGTACTTTTTGTGCTTTCTACATGCAGCAACCGCAGGTGCAATCATTCGCTTCACTGCTTCGTTGTTCTCGTTTGCAATGTGCGCAATCACGCTATTGTCCCTGTCCATACCCAATACCAGCTGTGTAAGATCGTTTGACCCGATAGAGAAACCATCAAACCGCTCGAGGAACTCTTCTGCCATAAGAACATTGGCAGGAATTTCACACATAACGTACACCTTTACCCCTTTCTCACGATCAATACCGTACTCTTTCATAACCGCGAGCACACTGTCTGCTTCTTGAAGCGTTCTACAAAACGGAATCATAGGAATGACGTTGTCGAGCCCAAGCTCGTTGCGAACTTTCTGAATTGCCTCACATTCAAAACCGAAGGCTGTTTTAAACTTTTCATCGTAGTACCTACTGGTGCCTCGCCATCCAATCATTGGATTTTCTTCTTCTGGTTCATAGAGCTCACCACCTAAAAGCGTGCGGTACTCGTTTGTCTTAAAGTCTGAGAAGCGAATAATCACATCGTTTGGATAAAATGCTGCAGCAATCTTTGCTATACCTTCAGCTAGTTCATCGACATAGTAGCGAGTTTTATCTGCATAACCAATGGTCAATTCATCAATTTTTTTGACAATCTCTATTTTGTCTTGCTGTCCTTCACCTGCGTACCATTTAAGTTTTTCATAGTCGACGAGTGCGTTTGGATGTATTCGGATATGACTCATAATTATAAACTCAAGTCGTCCAAGCCCAACACCTTGTACGGGCAGGTAGGTATTTTTGAACGCCTCTTCAGGAGAACCAACGTTTACCATTATTTTTGTTTTAAGTTTTGGCAGATTATCAAGTCTATGTTCAATAACTTCAAAATCTAAAATTCCCTCAAGTACATTCCCACTGTTACAATCAACGGTCACGTCTTGGTCATTGTGGAGTACCTGCGTCGCATTCCCTGTGCCCACAATACAAGGGATACCAAGTTCGCGTGAGACAATAGCTGCGTGACTTGTACGTCCACCCTTGTCTGTTACTATAGCGCTCGCTATTTTCATGATTGGTTCCCAGTCTGGGTCAGTAATTTCTGTTACCAATACTTCTCCCTTATTAAAGTCATGAATATTTTCTACGTTGTGTATAACGCGTGATTTTCCGACACCAATCTTCGTTCCTACTGAGGTACCTTTCGTTAAGACATTTCCACTACCTTTGAGTTGATGCTCAACGAATACATTTTTATCTCGTGTAGAAACGACTGTTTCTGGTCGCGCCTGTACTATATAGAGTTCATTTGTCTTTCCATCTTTTGCCCATTCCATGTCCATTGGTTGGTAGTGACCTCGTTTTGTGGAAAAATGTTTTTCAATCTCTAGTGCCCATCGTGCGAGTCTTTCCACCTCTTCGTCAGTCAAGCAGAGTCGATGGCGGTCCTCTTCGGGTACATCAATAACTATTCCTCCCTTGTCACCATAAATCATCTTTACTTCCTTAGGTCCAATGTCACGAGCAATGATACCGTTCAAACCTTTTTCTAGAGAAGGTTTAAAAACGGTAAAACTATCTGGAGTTACTTTTCCTTGTACCACCATTTCTCCAAGTCCGTAGGAACCTTCAATAACTACCACTTTGTCAAAACCGGTTTCTGTGTCTATTGAAAACATGACGCCACTCGTAGCCATGTCTGAACGAACCATTTTTTGTACCCCTACCGAGAGCGAGGTATCGGTATGTGAAAAGCCTTTATCAAAGCGATAACTTATTGCACGATCGGTAAACAAACTCGCGATGCATTTTTTTGTTGCCTCAACAACATCGTCTGGTCCAACCACATTGAGGTACGTCTCTTGTTGACCTGCAAACGAAGCATCCGGAAGATCCTCAGCGGTCGCACTTGAGCGCACTGCTACGTCCTCTGCTCCCTCAAGCAGAACGAGTTCATGATATGCGTTAATAACTTCAGTTTTGAGATCTTGTGGAAGTTCTTCAGCAAGTATCATGTCACGAACCTGTTTTCCACGCTTCTGAAGCTCACGCACATCATGGGTATCAAGTCCCTCGAGAGTCTCATTGATTCGCTTACGGAGATTGGTCGAATCTAAAAAGTGATTATACGCATCTGCCGTCACCGCAAAACCATTTGGCACACGCACCCCTAACGGCAGAAGCTCTCGCACCATTTCACCAAGTGCAGCATTTTTTCCGCCTACCTTGGGTACATCTCCAATCGATAAATCTTTGTACCAAATGACTAATTGCATAGTATTACGTATTTAATATTATTAATAGAACAGATTAACGCTCATGTTTAATCGCTATCACCAAATCAGCGACATTTGCTCCAGTATACCCCGTCTTGATACCCTGTTGTAAAGAGTGGAAAAACGAATAACTGTCATTGGTGTATAAAAAGTCCTTAGGATTGAGGTGTGCGTCTTCCGCCATGCCTCGCGTATACTTGTCTGCGATACCACCTGCATACTCTGTGTTGTCGCGTCCATCTGAAGCAAGTGACACCACCAGCTCATCTTCTTCTATGAGTGAAAGTGCAGCGAGTGAAAGTTCCTCGTTTCTCCCCCCCTTTCCTGGGCCGGATATTGTAACGGTTGTTTCTCCTCCATAGAGATACACTGTACGTGCACGTGCACTTCGAATCGCATGTACAAGCTCTTCACCAACCACACGAGCTTCACCTTGCAATTTGGTCTCCTTTATTTCTGCCCGATAGCCAAGGTGTTCTGCACATGTTTTCATCGCTTCGAGTGCTGTTGCATTTTTGAGAATCAAAAAGTTCCGTACGTGCAAAAACATCTGCTCATCCTTGGGGGTTTCAAACAAGTGCTCAATTGAAAAATCAGAGTTTTCTGCTTGATACTTGGTAAATACTGCACGGGCATCCGCGAGGGTAGACTTATCCATAAGCGTTGGTGAGCTTGCAATAGTCTTCATGTCATCTCCCGGAACATCAGAAAACAAAAGTCCTATTACGGTAGCGGGGTGTGCTGCAGCGGCGACATACCCACCTCGCGCCTTGCTTAAATGTTTACGAATCGTGTTCAACTCTTCTATTGTTGCACCTGCTTTAAAGAGATGTTGAACGAGTCCTTTTTCATCTGCATAGGTATGCGTGGCAGGCTGACAGAGCAGTGTCGAACCTCCGCCTGAGACAATAACCAGTACCAGGTCATGCTCTGTTGCTTTTTCTGCAAGGTTGAGGAGCTCTTGTGTGTAGGTGATATTCTCTTCCGAGGGATAAGGATGAGTCCCAACATACGACCGTATACGGGTAAGTGCGTTGTCAGAGCGCACATCCACAACCACACCGTCTTTAATGCGATAACCGAGCAATGCCTCAAGTTCTACTGCACTATCGTAGGCGCACTTCCCGACACCGAGTACGTAAATGTTTTCATATTCAGTCAACAGATAACCGACACCTTGAACCGTAAGCATGTCTCCTGCACATAGTATCGTGTCACGTATCACCTTGGTAGTTTCTATTGCTCGATACCCTGCTTCAGCAATGGTAAGCAAGCTGGTACGCGCCGGTGTTGTCGCAAGTTCATCAAAGTTTTTAATAATATGCAGTGTTTCTTCTCCCATGCACAAAAGTATACCACCACAAGGGTATGTTACTTGTGGACTATATTGACATGCTCCTGTAGACTAGCTCACGATGCGTCCCGTTAGAGACGAGGACATTTATTTTTCTTAAGATGGTTCAAATGTGTATGCGTCGAACAAAACCTATTCCAAAAAAGTTGCTACGTGTGAGACGTTCAAAATCTGGACTTGGACTTTTTGCTACCGACACAATTGCTTCCGGAATGTACATTGAATACACTGGGCCAATTATCTCTACCAAGGAAGCTAACACTTTGCTTGGTGCTCGATACTTATTTGAAATAAACAAGAGATGGACAATAAATGGAGCAAGTCGAAATAATCTTGCCCGATACATAAACCACTCTTGTGCACCGAACTGTGAGGCAGTGCTAGATGGTACCCATGTCTATATTAAAACGCTCCGAGAACTTCACCGCGATGAAGAACTCGTCTACGATTACGGCGAAGAGTACTTTAAAGAGTTTATAGAACCGAATGGATGCACTTGCAACAAGTGTGCTTAAAATACACCAAACATGGTGCCAAGATAGTACGCTCCAATAAGCATCAATATCAGTGCCTCTCCAAGGACTGCGTACTTGGTAAACGTACCGCTCGTCATCCAGAGTTTGAGTCTATATGCAGCAATACCGAATATGACTATCTCATCTAACAAATAGAACAGCACGAAGAGCGCAATATGCGAGAGGTAGACAAAGGTGCTCAGTCCCGCTTCTGCAAGTACGCCTGCAAAAACAACAGGGACTGCTGCTGAACAAGGAAACTCAACAATCGCCACAACAGCAGCGAATACGAGTACGGTTCCCAGAATCCCCAAAAGCTTAGTGTTGTTTTGAAACGCATCCTCAGTCCGTTCCATAAATCTGTTAATCAATTTTGATTCCTGAAACTCACACAGCGGACCCTGCTTGCGCATACGGAAGTATTCCTTAAGGAAGTACAAACCTCCCCCAAGGGCAAGTAGCGCCACAAGTACTTTTATAAAATCAATGTAGCCACTGAAAAGTTCAAACACCTGATACCACACAACAATGAGCGCACCATAAACAAGAGCAGTTGTTACAATAAATGTACCACCAAACAGAAGGATGGATTTTCTTCTTTGTAGTTTAAGGGAAAGCCCAATAATAAGTACCAGTGCACCGAGTGAGCACACATTAAAGCCGTCTAAGAATCCAAGAAGGATAGCAAGTATCGGAAGAGAAAAATCTTCTTGATTAATGTTCCCGAAGAAAGGTACTGAGAAAGATTTCGATTGTTCGGATTCACTCCCCTCTAAACCTAGTACTATGCGTACCGCGCGTTCTATTTCCGCACCTGTCGTGCGCTCGTTATCGTAGCCTACAAAATATTGCTCGCCCACAAATGTAAGCGGAACATTCCCAAGGTATCGTTCTGCACCATGCTCTGCAGCAAGCTGTCGCATGAGTGGTGTATGTGTTGGATCAGAAACCTCATACCTCAGTATCGTAAGCTCTGGATACTTCGTTTCGAGTTTATCAAGAAACTTTTGCTCTTCTCTGCAATGCGGACACGTTACGCTATGAAAAAAGTACAATGTCGCAACGTCGTTCTCAAGAATCTCATTCTCTGAAGCAACAGTGTTACTCGCTACACCATCCGTCACTCCTGTATCTGTTTGCGCAAACGTGTTCCAAAATGGCATCAAAAAAAATGCAAAAGCCACGACGAGTAGTTTGTTATATTTTTTTTTCATATTTTTCGGTGTCAGAAATTCTAGTAGTACTACTAGAATTTATACTAGTAATATTGCTATGCAATACCTGAATGAATAACATAGCCAATGCTATACGCTATTATTGCAGCCATACCTCCCACTATAAACATTTCTAATCCAGAAATAAAGAAGCCTCGCTTAGTCACTATCGTACGAGATCCACCCACGAGGAAAAAAGCTATCCCCGCGGCAACAGCAGATATCATAAACTCATGCCCTACCGCACTAGCACTTACAAAAGGAATCAAAGGTATAGAACCAGCAACCACAAATGCCCCAAAAGTTGTGAGCGATCGGCTCAAAGCATCTGAATTTCTCTTTTTCCAGAAACTATTAAGCCGTTGTACATCTTCAGCTGTGCGGATTGAAAGGAAACTTGAAGCTCCCATAGAAAACCCGTCTGCAACAAGGTTTGCAAGCCCTAAAATAATAATAGCTTCGGATCCCAGTGTTGCCCCTGTCGCACTTGAAATGACGGCGAACGTCGTAATAATACCGTCGTTTGCACCATACACAGCTTCATCAAAGTAATCTCCAAGTTTAATTGTACTCTTCCTCCTCAACATGAATATTTATGTGTAGTATACAACATTCTAAGTTATGTACAGCATGTCGTGCTTTGTAGTAATAAATTTGTTACGATATACTATACTGAACAATGATTGAAATGGTTCGACATCACCTAAGAAAACATAAATATAAAATTGCGGTTGGTGTTCCGATGGTTTTTTTGCTTGCTTCATCACTCTCCCTTATCCGAGATCCGGAAGAAATGTGTATTGTCCCCAGTGACAACAGGTACGTAGAAGTTGGTGAACAGGTAACACTTGAGGTTATTGCTGATGCAGACACACCTATCAATGTACTTAGTGCTACTATCGTGACACCTCCTTCAATGACAATACAGAGTATATCGCGGGAGGAATCAATCATTGACCTATGGTCTGATGAACCTGTAGCCTCTGATGATGGCAAGGTTCATTTTTCAGGAGGCATAATACGCGATACAGGTTTTGTAGGTAGAGGACTCGTACTTACGTTTGTAGTGGTACCTACTGAAGCTGGTGAAGCGAAAATATACTTTGAAGATACAACCATGCTCGCACATGATGGAACAGGAGCGGAAGTAACGTGCAGTGAGAACCCTATTGTGCTCTCCGTCAGACCCGAATCCTTTCCCAACCCTGACGTAAATGGCGACAAACATGTAAATCTTTTTGATTTTGGTGTTGTCTCGGCACGGTTGTTTATGGCATACAACCGTTCATACGATTTAAACCTTGATGGAAAGATAACTATTGCCGATATTGGTGTTTTGATTTCTAATATTTCTAGCGGAAATAGACTTGGCTCACTTGCTCTGTTGTGGGGTCAATAGTGTTTTTACTGAGCCTTACTTTAGCACCCCCTATTTTTGTATTTTTTTCATCCCGTTACCGTTGACTCGCACAGAGAGAATGTTAGTATTTTATTAGAGGATACTTGCAATATTTTGCAGTCCCAAAGGCCAAACTCGGCCCAAACTACTTTAGGAGGTGTACAATGCTTACGAAAAAATGTTGGAGGGGCGTTGTGCTCCTAATGTCAATTGTGGCTGTTCTCGCATTCAACGGTTGCGCGGCAAGACCAAGTGGCGGAAATATCTTCAATCAACCCATCACAATGTCCATACCTGCTGATTTGAGCTATGAAGATCGGAATAACCTTATCTATTGTGTCAACATGGAAAACACACGACGTATGGAGCAAGGTTTGCTTGGAATACGACTGACAGAAAAGCCAACCAAGTCAGAAAGGTCTTTGCAACAAATGGCGTTTTATGGTGCAGCGCCGCTCACGTTTATTGGAGCGATACTGAACGGACCGAGTCAAATTTCCCGAGAAAGAGAACGACCTGTAATCGAAAGAAATATTAGACAATGCGTTGCATATATACGCGAGCAACAACAAATCGACAGATATGCCGGTCATCATGTCCAGCGAAGATAATAGCTGTGTGTAGTTCAACCCTTCCCCCCATAAAAGGAAGGGTTGCTCTTATGAGAAGAATGGGTAGAAATTTATAGACGCACCGTATGTGTACCCTCACCCACAGGCTCACCTTTGACCTTTTTTCGATACGTTTCAAATGAACCATCAATATTGTGTGAACGTAGTACGGGATCTTCTTCATACTGCACCGTCTCTATATCTACCGTCTCTATATCTTCGATCTCATCGGTAATATGACGCTCGATTTCATCAAGTCGTTTCGATAAATCATCAAAAATGCGCATCTCTTCTCGAGTCAACTCACGTGATTGGTTTGCTTTTTCAAGCATGCCTATTTGATTTATCAGCTCCTTTCGTAGTTTTTTAAATTCTTCTCGAGCAACATGGTATGCATCGCCTGTTTCTTTGCGTACTCGATGTCTATATCCACGAAGCCACGTAAAGCCAAGCCAGAGTGTAAGCATTAAAAGCAGAATGAGTCCTATGAGCGGTACGATAATAGACAGATACGTCACAGCTGTAGATCCAAATAAGATAATAGATGGCTGAGTGACCTCTATGGAACGCTTCACCGAGTTCGGACTTTTGGCTCCGCGTTTATCAGTCACGGTAAACCACAAAGTATACTTTCCTGCCTTCGCTGCCTCAGTGATAGTAGCAGTAAAATTTCCTTCTGCATCGGTAGGGGTAACTTTTTCCGTGGCCTCGCCCTCATTGTGTGAAATGTACACAGTAACTTCTGCATCAGGATACGATGTACCCTGTATCGTAATAGTATCTCCAGTAAGCACTCTCTCCGGGACACTTTCGTTTTTTAGTATGGGAGATTCGAGTGATTTGACGAGAAAGAGCAAGTCAGTGGAAGTGCTATTACCTGCAAGGTCATACGCTTTGGCGCTAAGGATATGCTCACCTGGGGTCAGTCCTGTGGGACTATAGATACCGTTTTCAGGTCGTTCCCATATTTGTGAAGCCTCACCGTCTATACTTATCTCATACTTTCCTATTCCTGAGAGTGTGTCGGATGACTCTATAACAAAACCCACTCGAGGATCGAACTCGTCCTCTCGTTCCGCTTCTCGTATGAGTACAAAGCTCGGCGCAGAAACGTCCACATTGAGTGGGTAGGTAATCACCGACCCCCACGAATCCTTGATTTTAAACTGTAGTAGAAAATAATTTTTTCCCTCTGGAATACCAGAAAGTGTTGCTGAGTTAAGAAGTGTTGGGTATACCTTCGTCGGTGTTGCATCCTTTTTTTCACTCACCAGTGTTCGCATTTCCGTTGCTCCATCTGGCAGGGTCCAGCTTAATTTTACGGATGTCGTACCAAACCATTCTGTATAAGGAATAGGGAGTGGTGTTATTTCAAAAGTTTCTTGTGCAGAAGCGAAAGGAACTCCCGCTACTGCTGATTCTTTTGGAATAAAGGTGTAGTTTGCTACATGTAGTCCTGAGAGGATATTTGCCAAATCTGCAACTGAGGCACCGAGTGCTATAGGCGGTGTCGCACTTCCACTCGCAAAGTGAAATTGCGTTTCCACATTACGAAGAGGGACAAAGGTCAACCGTGCGACTAGTCCGTTGCTACCATTAAACCCTTCTTTCCCCCGCTCAATAAAGCCGGAGATACTTACTTTCCCATAGTTACTGTCAGAGTCCGCTGATATACGACTAAAAACCGAGCCCTCTCCAGATACCGATACATAGGAAACATCTTGTGGATCATATGCAATAGTAGCATCCGTTGTCCCAATAATAGCACCACCTGTATCAACACGTACCTCAATCGTAAATGGCTCACTGACAGGGTACACGTGAGTAGCGGGGACAATAGAAAGAGAAGCATTGTCGGCAAGAAGTACCGCAGGCAATCCTATCCATAGGAATAATGCGAGTATCCCCAAAGCGTTCAATACAACCTTAAATTCTATTTTATTGACCATGGTCATCCTCAATAATAGCGGAATTCTTAAGCACGTCATTACGTCTCTTTCTTCGGATTGTTTTGTAGAGCACTAAGAAAACAATAAACACCAGTACTCCTACGAGGAGTAGCGCTGTGTACGATTGCGTCAACACTACAAACGGTGACATTGGTGGTGTGTAGGTTACGATTCGTTCGTTACCGTTTTTATCTACAGCCTTCACAAGAATTTTCGAGTGCAAGTTTTGGTCTCGGAGCTCATACGGACTCGATGCAATCACCCAGTACGATTCTCTTGGGGTCCATGTTAGAAATCCAAAACGGTCTGGGTCAGTCTCTAATACTTCATAGTGGTCAACACCGCTTTGTTTGTCGGTGGTATTAAATGCAATGTAATGTTTGTTGCTTCCAACTGAAGGACCTTCTACCAACGTTATCTCAAACAATTCAGGAGCGATCACATCTTGTTTCACATCAGAAAGCCATAAATTGTTGGGGCTTGAGCTTGAGTAGGTGAGAACGAGTGTACTTCCTGCCAAGGTAAGCGGTGCTTCTGTTCCTGATCCATCATGCAGGTACGCTTTTGTTGCTGGACCAAGAACAACTTGTGATACCTTACTTGTATCTGTTGCGAATTCTTGTTGTCGCACTCCTGTCACAACTAGTTTTGCAAGAATGTTTGTTTGACCAGGGTCACCTATCACTCTGCCACAATAGCCACCTGGGATACCGCCCTCAAAGAGGACTTGTCCTAATTCTTTTCCCTCATTTTTCTGAATAAGAGGAAACTGAGTCCACAAGGTCAGCACTGATTCACCAGTACTCACGTCCTGTATTGAAATTTCGTCCGGATTGTAGGCAACTTCAACGGTCACTGCGTTGATACATTCTCCCTGTGTATCTATGCGAACTGGTATATAAAATGTATCTGATAGATTGTGGGTATTTTCTGTAGTATCAAGAAAAATTTGAACTGCATACGTGGTGTAAGGGAACACACCGATACATCCAGCTACCAAAAATAAGCTTATATAACATAGCCTTTGCATGTGTATAGTATACCGTATAACAAGTTAAAAGTTGCATGTTAAATGTTGAAAGTTAACGAACCTGCCTTGCCTGTTCGCCAAAGGCGAACAGGACTTTTAACTTTAAGAACTTTTAACTTTCAACATTTAACTTAAAACTCGCTTATCCCGTCCAGTAGAAGAGTAATATCGAAAAGTCCGGTAGCGACACACTTCCATCTTTGTTTATATCAGCTACCGCGTTTGTAGTGTTCCAGTTAAACAAGAGTATCGAAAAGTCTGTGAGATTTACGACACCATCGTTGTTTAAGTCCGCGGTAAGACCCGTACCTACATCACGTGTCCCCACGTAAAAGTTTGTAATTAAACTGTACCCGCTTTTTAACTGTATATTATCTTCATCTATATAGTTTGCCTTCACTGTGTGAAATGCCTCGTTAGTCAGCTTTGTGGTATCGTATGAAATAGTCCATTCTCCGTTAGTTGAAGCAAGTGTTTCTTCAGGTTTGTCAGCCTTATCCACGTATGCCTGCACCTTTGTGGAAGGTAACGCGCTCCCAGCAAAGGATATGGCGGTCCCTTGAGGAGCTTTCTCAGGAGTTACCGTGAGCGTAGGGGGTATCAAAATTCCAGAAAGCGTCGTCACTGCATTTTGTACCACTTGAAATGTTGCGGCGTACGTTATTGATCGTCGCCCTGCTCTGTCTGCAGCCCAAAAGCCCAACGTGGTAATTCCCGGAGTTTGTTCGGTTAGTGAAAAGGTAAAGTTTGCCGATGAATCTGCCTCAACCACTCGCTCTACTTCGCCATCTCTGAGAACGGTAATAGTCGCTCCTGGGTACGCACGCCCAGCGATATTGAGATTAGTCTCACCGAGGTATTCTATGCCCCCATCTACTGAGGCATCGGGGATACCATCGTCACCTGGGGTCCCTCGTCCACCACCACCACCAGAGCCTCCGCTTCCGCCACCGCCACCTTCCGTCACTGGATCGCTTTCGTTCTGACATGACACATCGCAATAGTCTCCTGCAGTATTGTTTCCATCATCACACTCTTCCCCTTCAAAAGGTTGAATAACGCCATCACCACAGTACTGGCCCCACGCAATACACGAACTACAGTTACGAGTCGCTATCGAAAAAGCATACAGTCCTGAATTTGTACCATCATCACAAAACTCAGATGGAGCAACAATAGAATCCCCACAAACTGTAAGTGATACGGTTGTCGTAGCTATGTACTGAGCTTGTGCACTGTCGGTACGTGCACCTATGTAGAAAAACACAAACAGATAGAAGGACAGGACCAAAGATATTTGAACAAACCATCTTGAATTGACATGCAAGGTATCATACATACATCATAAGACCTGTATTATCTATTATTCCTTCGAGACAGATCAACAACACCATGTGCACCTTGTACCACCCTTCTTGGTTGTGGGTCTGTTTGCCGTGGTCGCTTTGGGTAATCGTCATCCTCATCTTCGTACACTTCTTCACGAGGCAGTCGCCGTGTCGGTTTTCGCCGGCGAGTATTTTTTCTTCGAATAAAGATAACAAGCATACTTATGAGAGCCAGTACAACTATGACTACGGCTGGAATAATAATCGTCAACTTATCAGAGAACGACAACCCATCGATACCAAACCCTTCGTATCCTGCCAAGGTCCCCTGAGGTAAGACGGACAGCGTCAGCTCCCCAGAACGTTTTACCTCATCCTCAAATCGAAATATTGAGTACTTCACAAGGTATGCTCCTGGGGGTAGGCGCGTTGGTATGAACGCCTGGGTATCTCGAGTCTCAAACGGCAGTACTTCTTCAATTTTGTTTACGTTGTAGGACGTTTCAAGTACGACATTTCCTCGACGATCATAAATATCAAGCTGTACTCTCGAAGGTGCTGTAGGAGCGTTACCAGTGTTTTCTATACCCATAGAAAATTGAATTTTTCCAGGGAATTCAAACCACCAAAAACGTCGCGGCTCTTCTGTTTCACTTATTTGTACGCGCTTTACCTCAAAGTCTCGTATCTCATCAACGACCCGTATGTCTACATCTATTTGTGCACCGAGAGCAATAGATACTCCACTCGCAGGGTCTGGAGATAGTGTACGTATACGAATACTTCCTTTATATCTTTCATACGCAGCGTTTTGAGGAACAGAGACGGTGACACGCATAGGTACTTGTTTTTCACCTGCAGGAAGAAGAAACTCATTCCCACGATCTATCGAGATCCACTCCTCAATACCTGGAACATTTATCGTAATCTCTGCCTTCAAGTCTTCAACAGGGTCACCACGTACAAGAATAATTTCCTGTGTGAAGGTAGACCCCTGGGTGAGTTTGTCATTGCGTACGTATGGAGGAGTAATACCAAAACCAGCTAACGCGACACTCGCATCAGTTATGAATATAAACAATACCGCAAGTATTAAAAACCGCTTATACATGAGAAGCTTTCGTTTGTTACTTTCCCTTTCTTTACTACGAAATACAAGGCTACGCCTCAGTACCTATTGTAGCTATAAATCAGGAAATATGATACTTGTATTTGGGCACAACTTGTGGGTAGTATAAGCTATGACCTCCACAGACGACGCACCACAAGGGCATTCCTGTTTTCATAGTCGTTGCACTCCTTGAAAACATGGCTCATTTCATCGTTGCCCTACGCAAAATGTTGTTCACAGTACGACGTGTACAGCTCACAACATTTTGTTCGTTTTCCTAGAACTGCATACGTCTGTGGAGGTCCTAGTATATGTCAATAAGTAAAAAGACCCTTTGAAGGGTCTTTTTTTAAAACAAATGTAAAATATGTCAATTTTACCAAGCTGCGCTCGGAGAAACGACCGCATCAATATAGTTACGTCCAATATAGTCTCCAGCAAAGGTGATAGACGACGGTACTGCTATCGCCCAATAGGTAGCATCTTCTGCAGGTGATGAAGTTGCTGTTGTTTTTGGAATAACTACATCAACCCATGTCGGTGCAGTACTTGTAGAGAGTTCTGTTCCAGCACCATATGCTGTCGCGCTTGCGAGAGAGTAGTGCTGGTACGGCACATAGATAGTGTTGGTTGCAAGTCCAGAACATGTTGGGAATGACACACACATTGCATCACCTGAAAGGTACTCGTCAAGTCCAGTGTTTCCTGTCGCATACACTGTCGTAGAACCTACGTGTGTTGGGTTGTTTTGCCCTGGCTCAAGCGAACCATAGGCGATAGGTGTACCAGTAGCCCTGAAAGATAGGAACTGTGTCATTTCAGAAGTAACTGAGCTTGTACCATACGCTGACACTGCTGAATCATCATCGGTCGCGCGTGACGCTCCTGTCCAGTGTTCTGATACGTATTCACTTCCAACGTCTGTGGGGTCAGCAATATACCACAGTGAAAATGTACACTCCCATTGAACAGTCGACTGTGCGGGACCGGAACAGTCTCCAGGTACTTGGTAGCAGGTTGGGGTGAAGAATGAATTCGTGTGGGTGTAGCAGTCATTAGCATCATATTCACCTGAGGCATCACATCCGAGACCATCTATTCCTCCTTTTCCAGAGCGATATATGTTTATATCTACATCTGAAATCTCATCACCACCACCATCAGCTTCACAACTGTTGTCGTCGAGGACCTCAAACTGTACAACGAAGTTGTCCGTTTGGCCTTCTTCAGTAGTTAACGCAAGGGTGTAATCTTCTGGAGTAGTAGAACCAAATACATCAAATACTGAAAGACTATCGTAGACCACAACTGGAGTTGCATTACCCACAGTCAAAAGCGTGTTTGAACCTTGCGTAGCTCCTATCGCAGGATGCTTGTAGTCATCAACAATGTATACATAGGCCGCATGATCTTTGTCCTGTGCCGGTGGGGTGATGTACCCCTCAGCTGAGACGTTTGAGGCCACAAATGTCGAGCTTGCCCAAAATCCTCCCGCCCCACAAGCTGGAATGGTAGCATCAAAGTCTTGTGCCTTACAGACGTGTAGTTGCATCGTGTCGTCGCCACCGAGTGTATCGGCGTCATCTGAAGTTGTCGTCCATGTCGTAGTCGCCCCTGGAAGTGTCGGTGAATCATCAGCAGCAAGCGTAAAGGTAGGTCTATGGTTTACAACGAAAGGTGAGGAGGTAGCTGTGGCAGCCCAAGGCTCATGAAGACCGTTATACATGGCTGCATTACATCGCGGACTTCCTGCGTTGTTGTCACAAATATAGGCATACCAGTCATTCGATTCTGCCCATGATTCCGCCGTGGTCGTAGATACTTGGGCAGCCGCACCGCTTACCGTCGAGGCGGAAACAGCCCATTGATTAGTCGAGCCACCTCCACATACCGGTGCACCACTGGGAGTTGGGGTTGGGGTACTACTTGCTTTACAAATAAGTAGGTAGTAGTTTTCTCCGTTGCTGTCTGTCGCTGTAGCAGTCCATACAGTCGTGCTTCCTGAGTTGGTGGGGGTAGAAGTTGCAGAAGCAAAGTATTCATACGCCGTTACTGTCCACGCTGGAGGGGTGTTCAATACCGTAACGGTCGTGGTAGCGGTGGACGTGGCTTGCACACTATGTGTACCAGTGTTTTGGACATCTATAAAAGCAGTGAGTAGAAATACAGCAAAAATCGAAAGTGACGCAATAACTGCAAATTTACCTATTCCAATCTTATGCATATGATGGTCTGGATTAAACATACCTATTAAGCTAAGTATATACTAACTGTGGGAGGAACAGGTGCTATTTATGTGGATAAGACTTTGTACTTATTTTACAGAACTTACGCAAACGGATGCAGTTCTAGGAAAACGAAGAAAATGGAGTGAGCTGTACAACGGCGTACAGTGAACGACATTTTCTGAAGTTTGACAACGAAATGCGCCGTTTGCGTAAGTTCTGTCTATTTGTAACGCATCGCGTCAAGTGGATTCAACGCCGCAGCGCGTGTCGCAGGAAAGACTCCAGTCAAAAACCCAACCACGGCAGAAAATCCTGCAATAAAGAGGATAAACACCATTGGGTATGCGAAGAGTGCTACGGACTTACCTCCAAAGTTTGATGCTGCTATGTTTACCATCGTATTTACTGTAAAACCAATACCAACACCTATACCTATTCCTACTACTCCTCCCAAAAAACCCACTACCACTGCCTCAGAGATAAAGAGTATTTTAATATCCTTTGAACTTGCACCCAAGGTACGCATAATACCGATTTCACCGGTGCGCTCGAGCAAGGTAACTGTCATTGTGTTAAACATACCAATAGCTGATACCACAAGGGCGATACCTCCAAATACTGCAAGTACTGCCTGAATACCTTGAAAGATTTTTTTTGCTTGTTCCACCGTTTTGGAAAGAGCAGTCACCCCAAAGCCCTGCGCCACTATTGCTTCCGTCACCGGATCAAGAAACTCTGCATTGTCTACCAATACCTGCACACGCTCATACTCCTCTATCACTATCTGGCTTGCCAGCTCATCGAGGAGTAACATCGCACCTGGGCGACTCTCCTCACTACTTATCCCGACAACGGTGTAGCGTTTTTTTAACTCCATTTCTACCGCTTCACCTCCATCTGATGAGGGTACGAATACACGAAACGATACCTGTTTCCCCAGTGCTGATTCTGGGTCTTCAACTTCAAACAGTTTCAACATCGCGCTCGTTAAAATAACACTTCCTCTGTCCGCTTCTGGGTCTTCTTCAGAAAAAAGGCGTCCTGCAATCTCCTTTGATCCTGTAAATCTAAAATAGTTTGGATTCGCACCTTGGAGGAAAGTATTTCCCGTAAGTCCATCAAAGGTAATGAGCGCTGCAAAACTCGCAAGAGGAGCAGCATCTTGCACACGCTCTATCTCAAGAAAACCTTGTACGGTCTTTGGGTTCAGGGTGACTGAACGTGCCGGTGGTGGTGTAATGTTGAGTGAACGCAATGTATCTCCAAGGACAATCTGCTCCAAGATAATATTCTGCAAACCAAAACCAAGGCCTACCAAAGTCACCACAGCCCCCGTTCCCACGCCCATGCCCAAGATAGTAAGCCATGTGCGAGCCGGGTTCGTTTTGAACATTCGTGTTGAAAGTTTTGCTATATCAGAAACTCTCATCTTCTTTGAGACAACCCCTATTTGTCGGGACGTCGGCTAGATTAATAATTGTCGGCATTTTTAACACATTTTACTCGATAATTTTTAATTTGAAATTCATAATTTTTAATGAATGTATAAATGTTTCATTTTTTTAAATGCAAACTTTTCCCATTTTTTACCTATTAATTTTAAAATTTTTTTCGAAATTTATTTTTACATTTAATAATTAAAAATTCATTACAAATTGTAAATTAAAAATTTCAAATTAATCTGTCGGTATTTTTATTACACATATGAACTATCAGTAGTAGCATACCACTTTAGATGGGACATTCGGTTACTTTTTCTCCTTTTTTGTGAACATGTGAGAAAGTTTCCAGAAAATACCTTTCTCCATTTCTTCAAATTTCTTCGCTTGTTGTGCATGCAAACTGGTGGTATCAGGCTTTGCTTCTTGATGCTGTTGGAAATGCGACACACCCTGTGCTATCAGCTTTTCCAAATATCGAGAAAGGTCGGCGGCTAGGTAAATGTCAAATCCTGCTCCTCCTTCACTCTTTGAAAGTCGCAACTGACGATGAAATTCTTCTCTCGTAATATATCCAAACACTCGTGTCGTAACCATTTTTGTCAGTATTTCAAGAAGTTGAGAATCAGGCTCTACCTTGCATTCCTCTACCATGAACGAATGTATATTTTTTACCAAATCAAAACGTGCAAGGTCGACAATATTTTGATTGTTTGCTGCACGTCGAAAACGGATGATGTCCTTGGACTGTTCAAGTACTTGAAACATTCGTCTTGTCATATCCTGTGCCTGTTTAGGTTTAATTCCACAACCACCTTTTTGATAGTCAGTCGTCAATAGCGCTCCAAATTGGTCTTCAGACAGTACGCCTTCAATCACATGCTGAGTCATTTTTTCAAGGCGTACAATTTGATCAAAGGATAAGTTTTGAGTCAAAAAGTTAATGAGGCTCTTTACCCGCAACTGCTCGGGCGAGTCGTAGGGGTAGATACGAGCAAGCTGTTCTATCTCGGTTACAATACTTTCCCCTGGACGTATTTTAATAATCTGTCGCTTTTCAGGGTTCGGGACAATGCGGTCGATTTTTCCATAGTCGAGATAAAACACCCTATGGGCGTACGGTAAATATTTCGCATCATGGGTAACCAACAGAACCGTCTTTTTGTCATTACGGTTAATCTCCTCAAGTGTGTTCATAACGGCTTCAGCAGATACGAAGTCGAGGTTTCCCACCGGCTCATCGGCAATAAGAATTTCTGGGTCATTCACAAGACTGCGTGCAACAGACACACGTTGTTGCTGACCTCCTGAGAGTAGTCCCGGTCTTTTGTGAGCGACGTGCGCAATACCAAAACGGTCGAGAAGGTCCATAGCACGTCGTTCTCGTGTAATAGGAGGAAAGCCTGCAAATATAAGGGGTAACTGGACGTTATCGAGTACGGTAAGCGATGGAATGAGGTTGAAAGACTGATACATAATACCCATAGTCTTTCTTTGGTACATCACCAAGTCCATTGGTTCAAATTTGTAAATGGAGTCACCTTTTACAATCACCTCTCCCGAAGAAGGCTCAAGAACGCCGAAAATAGAATACAGAAGGGTGGACTTACCACACCCCGAAGGGCCGAAGAAAATGATGTACTCACGGTTTGCAATTTCGCAGGTTACATCTTTGAGTGCCCTAAATTCATTGGACTTCCCAAAGTTATACGTTACATCTACATTTTTTGTGGAAATGATTGATCGCATTCTATTAGATTCTGCCCCCCCACGAGGCGTCGGTTAGATTGATAATTGTCAGTATCTTTATCATATTTCACTGGATAATTTTTAATTTGAAATTTTTAATTTTTAGTGAATGTATAAATGTTTCAATTTTTAAATGCAAACTTTTCCAATTTCTTACCTATTAATTTTAAAATTCTTTTTTTCGAAATTTATTTTTACATTTAATAATTAAAAATTCATTACAAATTGTAAATTAAAAATTTCAAATTAAGCTACCCTCCAATATTCTTTACCCATCCAAACGTTCCCTCAAAGTTTTCAAGAATGATGTCGATGATGCTCTTTTCCTTTTCTGGAGTAAAGAGTACGAAGTCCTCTGAACGTACTGAATTTTCAGAACGATCTTCACATTCTATCCAAAACTTGTACACCGTCGAAGGCAAAAACTCCGTAACCACACGCACATGATCAATAGATGGTTCGGTGTTCATTTCCATTTTTGTGGCGTTCTCAGCCGGAGCCAAACCTTCACTATAGTACATTCCGCAAAAACTTGGTTCATCCGTACCCCAACTTACAATAGTTTGGATTCTTGTCTCTGCTCCTGGATAGAGCGTTGACTCGTTGTTTACACGACTGATAATCGGTGGCTCTTCGTCTCGTATGGTGGTAAAAGTTATGGGATCACTTTCTGACGGCTCACCTTGTTCGTTCTCTGCTTTTACTATAGCAACATACGTCACCCCAAGGGTAAGGTCGGTAAGACGCACGGTCTGAGTCGTAAGAAATTCTGGACTTCCTTCTGAACGAATTTCACCAGTCACTGTGTTTTCATATATAACCGCACCAGCAGCAGGTATGTTGGTTGACCATGCAAACGTTGCTGAGTCCTCTTCAATTTTAACAATTTGCACATTTTCTATTGCAGGGATGGGAGATTTAGTCGTAAATGTCGTATCCTCTCCCGCACCAGAAAGACCAAACTCATCCTCAGATTCAACTTGAAAATGGTATATTGTTGCGGGAGACAAGCCTGTGATAAGTACCTCGTGGGACTTTGTAGAATCCTCTAAGACAGCAACCGTTTGGGCGTAATCGGTTCCATTCCACTGCCCCTCTCTGGAAAATCGCACAATAGAATTGGAATCCCTGCTCGTAGCCCAAATAATCTTTGCTTCAGTTGCGGTAACATCAATAGCACGAGCCAGTCCAATAACTTCGGGTGGACGAAGGAGGTCTTGGGCCTGATTTGTAATTTCTGATTGAATAATCTTCAATGCTTCAGGGTCGGTAATTTGAGAAATAGCATCTGTTGCCTGTCCAACGATAGTTTGCTGAGACATTGAGCTTACCTTTTGAATATCTTTAATATCTTGGAATCCTCCTGTAACAAAGACATAGTCTCCGGAGACTCCTTGGTTTCCTAGTGCATCAGCACTTGAAACACGAAAGTGATATACGGTCGATGCGTCAAGGTCTTCAAGCTTGATTGAGTGTTGCGTTTTATCATACCCTGAGTCACGCATGATTCCATAATGAGGCTGTTTACCAAAGTTGACAATTGAATCAGCAGCTTTGTTGGTTGTCCATACTATCGTTGCCGAATCCTTCGTACTTGTTGCTAACTGTACACCAGTGATTGTGGGAGGATCATCAGCAAAAATACGCTTTGTAGAAAACGTGAGGACTGTACCTACAGCAATCAAAAGTAAAATAAAAAAGTACGAATATTTGCTCATATAACGAGCTTGGTTCCCGCATTAATTATGTTTTCGCAAAAACCAAAGAACAATCGAAAAAGAACCGAGCACAACGAGTAGAATTGCCCACCATGGATAGTAATAATATGTTGATGGTCGAGTGCATGCCGCATACGTTGAAGGATTCCCATCACAATATTTGTCTGACTGAAACAATAGTATACCAAAACTAAGCATAGCTATACCTAAAAACAAACGACTTTGTGCAGCAATCGTAGCGAAGTCTGTTTGTATTTTGTCTCGAAAAAATAACGCACCAGCAGTTACAAGCTGTAGAAGCAAACGTACTATACGAGGACCTCGACGTCTCCTTTTACTTTTTACTTCATGCTCATTCATTGTATTCCAAGTATACAAGAATATCCTAGGATTCTCTACCCATTTCACTGAATTAACACTTAAAATGAGTATGGTAAAATGATAGCAGTATTGTAGGTAAAGTAGTACATACTCTATCAATCTAACTTGAATGCTTATGAAAACGAAACACCTTCAACCCGTAACTACGGGGGCTTATAGTTTGACAAATGTCCAAGCACTTTTGTCGTATGCAAAGAGTAACTCTCTTTTTTCAGCATGGTTTGCTGAACTCCTCCGAAATTCAGGGATTGTGCCACAATTACATAGTTCCACTATAGAGCCACAACAATCCATGCTCGTTATACGAGACGAGCACCGTGCGGTGAGGAGAGCACTATGGTTGACTGACGCCATAGCAAACAGACGAATCCAAAGTCACGCACTGGCAGCACAAACACTTGCTTCCTGGGTACACGAGCAAGAACGGGACGCGAGACAATTCATTATTATGGGTCTTAAATATGGCATCATTGATTATGGAATAATAGGACATCCTAAAAGGCGCAACGAACCCATACATATACTGATACGAGAAGATGTATCCAAAAGAATCTGTACTGTGGCGCAAGTCTGCACAAAACTAAGTGTGGGTATTGTTGAACAAGGACTTATTGCTGCCCGAGGAAATGCACAGCATCTTGAACCGGAACTCAGTGACTGGCTGTTTGGGGATAAACCAACTTCTCTTCTTACCTCACCAAAGTCAACACTGGAATCTATCCATTCCGCACTTACAAACGAAAACATTCCTTTTTCCTACCTTCAGGATGCACAAGGAATAACGCACCTCGCTATAACACCCGCAGTACGCTTTCAACAAATTCCTGACTACGAAAATCTTACGCCGTTAGATTAAAACTCACCTAGACCTAACTAATATCTGCGTGAAATAGTACTTCCAATAAAAACTCCCATTGCACAAAGGAGTGCGAGCATCATACCTAATGCAAAAAGAAAATGATTCCCTGATTGTTTGGTTGCCTGTTGTAAAAATACTGAGGCAGTAAATAAGTTTTTCTCGCCACGTTCTAATTCAACAAAATTGTTTTCTGTTTGGACTTTGCTTAAACGAGCACAGAGTGGTGCAATTGTTTGTGGTTCCATGTCTGGAAACGCGGAGTGCGTCGCACGAACGTGCGATATGGCCGTATCAAGCACCATACCCCGCTCAACCAACTCTATCATTTCAGACTCACCGACATACATATCTCTGGTGGATTGTGTCGTGTACACCACATCATCTTCATCATTAAGAAACTCAAGATACCATTGCTGTTCATAGTTATTTTCTATAACTTCTGCATTATTGTAACTTGCGAGCTCTACGACGTAGGTACCGACGTCGACCTCATGCCTAACAAAACTCTCAGCCTCTTCTATCTCCTTGTTAGCATAGAGAAATAATTCCTCACGTGTTGCCGTGCCGTTACGAGTAAAATCGATTACTACACTTCCCACCTCTGGAGTAAAGGGGCAGTGTGGTGCATCAGTGACAGCTTTCTCAAAAAGATGTACATTATCTTCAATCTCTGGAAAAAAAGAACTATTTCTACTTTGAGAAACGTCCACTCCGCCAAAGTCGTACGTAATTACGACTTTTTCCGGACGTTGTGTCACCTCTCTCTGATGTATTGACTTTTCCCCCTGCTCAAGCACGGTAGCCACCAAACCCGTATTGTACCCATGTATTGTGAGCAAACACGTCATCATAAATGCTACGACTGTGCTTACTACAGCAACTTTTGGTGCAAGTGATTCAATACTATTTTTCATACTATAGTTATAACGCCACAGCTACAAATGTAGCAAACATGTCTTCTACCTCTTTCTTTTTTACTACAAGCTCAGAATACAACTGTTCAAGTGTACTAAACCTTTTTTCCGTTTCAGCAGTTGCACTATTTAACTCTGTAATATGTGCTTGTGAAAGCTCCCCTTCATCGACAAGTATCCGTGCGAGTATTGCATAGGTCTGTTCATTATTTTTGGAAAGAATCGAAGTTATGTTTGCCGAAAGTTCCGCTCGCTTCCGAGCGGAAATAACAATCTTCTCCGCTCGGGTGCGCAAATCTATTGAAGAAAAGATTCTTGATGCATTATCTAATTCTTGAAGTACCTCATACAGTTTTGCCTGAGCAGTGTGTGCTTTATCAATTTCTTGTTTTAACGTATTGAGGTTCGTAAGTGCAAGTTGCGCTAAGTTTGCTCGATGTGGTGCATCCATCTCCTTCGTTAGAATGGAATCAAGTAAAGTTAGTAATTCTGCTCGATCAACATTTCCCTCAGTTCCTGGTAGATGAACGAGTTGTTCTACTTCTAGCGCTGTCTCTTCGTAATCAACATAGTAATCAATAAACGCCACTGAAATCTCCTGCTCTCCTTCAAAACCACCGTAGTACAGCCACAAAAACGTTCCCCCTCCCCCAAGTAGGATTGCTAAAACTAATGTGATAAATATGCGCATACAATATATATAGTGTTAATCACCTATTGCATAGAAAGTATTCCTTCCAAAGTGCACGACTCCTTCCGTACCGCTTGGTACATATAGACCCCAATACAAGTCATCGGTAACCGGCGTCGTACTCGTCGGTTTTGGCAAATCAACCTCAAAGGTATTCGCTGTGCCGGAGAGTGCTGAACAAATGACACAGCTTGAATATGTAAAGGTAGAGGTTGAAAACTTTTGATTTGCTACAGGTATAGCAGAAGCTACTCCTCCCGTCATATCGGTTCCTTCAATATCAATATCAACATCATCATTGCCTGTGTTTTCGAGTGTACTTGTAGCATTTTTATTTCCCGTATCCTCCGCCAATCCAAGACTACCGTATTCTATATCGCCAGTTACCATTGAAAGTCCCCAGAGCGTATTCAGGTCGACACCCATTGAAGTCGTAGTCGCCTCGTTGTTTGTGGTATCAACTACAAACACTTCCGCTTCCCAATGCTGTCCTTCAAAATCGCTTCCTGCGTCGGTAGGTTCAGCAAAATATTGAATATTCGCAGTACAGGTAATAGTACACGACGTACCCGCACAATCAGTGAGCGGACACTCAAGTGAACTGAGTTGGTAGCAGTTGTTATCGTTAGCTGTGCATGTTGCTCCAAGTCCCGAACGGTACACGGTACTTGATGCATACAAAATATCCTCCCATCCGTTCAAGTCACTCACCGTGCCAGTCGCAACAATAGCTGTCGTTTCTCCTTCTACCAATGCGATAGAATGTTCTTCATTCAGCGACCAATCTGTGATCACTGGTCCGTACTTCGCAGTAACTTCTGCAACTTGCTGATAGGAGTCGAGCTCGAGTCCACCATTTGAGGTACGCATACAGTAACTGTCAGCAGTAGCGTACGGAGTAAGTTCGACTGCATACTCGACTTCCGTCATGTGTCCTTGGTCAAGTGTCATGCCCGTTGTTTGGTTGCTCGGACTCTCAATCAAATAACCCATCGTGAACGGCAGATATGTTTCCGACGTGAGAAGTTGTTGTGTTGTCTCACCATCTGAATACTCAGATGTCGAGACGGTGCATATCGGACTGATGCCACATCCTGCTTGATTGGGCACATCATCAAAATCAACACTCGGTACCGCTGCACAGGTTCCATATCCGGTACGGTCGGCATACTGAAGACGCCACTGTTGTCCGGTAATCTGTGGTCCTGAATTCTCAATAGAAAATCGTACGCGGAATACTTCTTCTTGCGCTTGACTATATGCGGTATCCAAGTCTGCTTTCCAACTTGCACCATCTGCTCCCTGCTCAAGACCAACAGTTGCTACTGGTTCATTAGCAGTGTATGGTCGAGCAGTATAGAAATCCCAAGCACCGTTTTGACCCCAGAACGAGAATCCCATTCCCCCACTTGTGTACGAAGCATCTGTTACACTCGTGGTCGCAAACAGGGTTCCTGCACTATTGTACACAGAAACATATATAAGATTATTTGTGTACCAATCTACCTCGACGGTATACCACGCACTCGACCAACTCACAGTCGATGAAGCAAGTACACTACCAGACGCATCGTTACTCTCAACATCTTTAGCAAGGATAAGTTTGTCCGAAGGATACTGGTCAAGACATACGGCATAATTTTGATTATTACTACCGGGGGTCTGAACGCCAAAGAGTGTACATGGTTCATCATCTTCCGACGCATCCACATACTGCATAAATCGAATAGTGCTTCCTTGTCCAAACGTTGTCCCTGTTCGATAAATACCATCAATAGTAAAGTTTGCCTCGTAACCTGCTCCCGCCTCAAGAACATATGATCCCTCAGCACCCGCGTTTGCGACCACATCGAAATAGCCTGTATCCCCTGAATATTCACTGATATTATCGTCTTCAAAATCATCAAACATGGTAAAGGTTGCTGCTCCATTTTCTCCATTTGTCGCAACAGCATTACCATAGTATGCAAACACATGTGTTGAACCGTTTGCAGGAATACTTGGAATCTTTACCCAAACCGTAGCGGTGGCACTCGTTGTATATGACTCAACAAAGTACGGTATTGATGTGGTACCCGAGCTGTCTGTAAAACGAAGGTCGGTCCAGTCATTTTGCATATCGCTATCATATGGCATAGCGATTCGTACGGCACCATTTGTAAGTGGTGTGGCATTACTATTTGTGACATTGACACGCACACGCTTACTCCAGTCAGCGTCGTACCATTCAGAGTTTGGCGCCCCACCTCCACCATTATCAGATCGGAAACGGTAATGGGACTGGGAAACCTCAAGACACGTACTATCATCCCACCTAATGGCTCCACAGGCATCAGCTCCATCAGAGTCATACGCTTCACCGTCTATCTCTCCCATATGTCCTTGGAAATCCCAAAAATTCGAAGTATCTCCATTTCTCTGCACGTTAGTCACACCAGAAACACCGGACGTTGTTCCAAAACGTGTACCGAGAATTATCTTCGTCGGGTTTTGATCTATGGTTTGTGAGGAAACTTGGAGCAACGTTCCACCTGAAGTTCCACGTTCAAAGTCACCATACGAGAGTGAGGTCACGGTAATTGTATTACTAAGCACCATACCAGAGGCATCAAGATTACGGAAAGAATAGTACTGTGCATTGAGAGAACCACCAGACTTTGCAAACGCAAAGGCACCTGTGACACCTAATACCGCAATGGTTGTTGTCGCAGGAGCTGTTCCGATGATTTCAAGGCCACCACCTGAAAACGACAGTACGGAACTAGAAGCGATACGAACATCCACTTGGCGAGAAGACCCTCCAAGTGCCGTCCCGTCAAAATCAGTAGCGTAACTCCAGTAATCATTTCCTGAAGAACGGACATACTCCCCCCATATGTAGAGGTCACCAGAGGCCGCGTTATTATCCATCGAGTACAACGAGCTTGTCGAAGGAACCGTAGTTGTAGAACCGGCTGAGTCCCACATACGAACGTCGGTGTTTGCTCCGAGCGTGAAGAACGCATACGAATCACCTCCTGCTGTTTTTGTATTTATGGTATAACTTGTTCCTGACGCATTTAAGTACAGTACGCTATCGGTCCAGTTGGTAGCCACTCCTCCAATAGTATTTTCAAATATTCCTTGTACCTCAAGTTTTGTACTTGATGCCATAGTAAATGAAGCACCTTGTTGCAAACGCCAAGCACCAGTTGTTGTGGCACTTCCTGTCACCGTCCAACCTCCACCAGCGCCACTCAATGTCACGTTTGCAAACACTGAACTGCTTGCGAAAATCTGTTGACCTGTCGTTGTGGCAAAGAAGTATACATGACCCGCATTTGAATTAAATGAAGCGTTGTTTATAAAGGAGCCTCCTATAGAGAACATTCCAGAAGGAGCGGTAAGCCCGCCTGCCTGTATCGTTGTCGTACCTGTCGTCGTTGCATTTGTGTCTGCAAACACCCACGAACCAGTACCTGCGATGGTGAGATTACGTAAGAGTGAGGTGCCCAGTCGTAGTGTTTGCGTTGCAAGAGTTCCATACAGTCGCAACGTACCTGCATGGATAAACGTACCACCTTCTGCACTAAAACTTTCAGCAACAGCAAAGACTCCAGTTGGAAGAGAGACCGAGCCTGCAGTAATAGAGACTAATCCTGTCGACGTCGCATTGGTGTCAGTCATTGTATGCAGTCCGGTACCAGAAAATCTGAGTGAACCAACGGAATATCCGCCAAAAGTAACGTTTTCCGGCTGTGCGGAACTAAATGTTATAGTCGTTGAAGCTGTCGACATTGTAGCATTGTTCACAAATGACCCGCCCACCGTAAGCGTAGACGTGCCGAAAGTAACGTTTCCAGCACTAATAAGAACATCATTAGTCGTTGTTGCGTCCCTATCTGCAAATGTCCACACTCCCCCTATTCCATTAAAAGTAAGATTATAGAACGAAGACCGGTCAGGACTTATGGTTTTCCCAGACGTGGTTGCAATGAAGGTCACTGTTGAGAGACCAGCGGTAAAGGTCGCACCAGTACCCGTAAGCCAACTTCCCCCAACTAAAATAGTTTCGGAGGCTGTTGTAGATGCAAGATACGATGCATTTGTTTGCAGTTCTAAAGTTCCATCATAGGTTGTGCCCGTGCCACCTGACAAAAGAGTAACGTTCCCGTTAGGTTTAAAAGTTTTAGCATTCCATACGATAAGTTTTATATTTGCTGACACCCATAGAGAGTCTGGAGAACCTGTCGTTGCTGTAAACGGTATGTCCGCATCATCACCACTGTCATAGACCGCGAGTGATGCTATCGACATTGGATTTGTTTCCTCATGTCGAAGTATTACCCGATTTTCATAGAGATGCATATCAGAAATACTCGTAATAAGATCCCTCGTCACGTTCGCAGCTTTGGGACTAACTCCATCAAGGAAGACAGTGATAGTATCTCCTGGAACATATCCACTAACTCCTGTAAATTCGTAGTGACCGGTGCCTGCTAGACACGACGTAGTGACCGGCGTACCGCCATCTATAACGAGTGCAACTACCTGACTACTTCCATTACAAACACTTGAAACAGTAGTACCTTCATCGCTGTATACATTTCCAGAAATTGTCACTTCATCATCTGAATCAGAGAAAATGATGTATCCTGGATTGCCCCCGGGGTCACTGTCATATGCTTCACCGTAGTAGTTACCTGTCCCTGGTAAGAAACGCCACGAACTTACAGAAACTCCTGTTGCGGTAACGTTGTACCCACTTCCAATACCGCTTGATGTTGCAAAAACAATGTTGCTAAACAACTTCACAGGGTTAGCGTCAATCACACTTGAAGCGACCGAAATCATACTTCCACCATTACTGCCGAGGAGATAGTCACCATTTGAAAGTTCGCTAACGATTGGTGTTCCAGAGAATGTGAGACCAGAACTAATCAAATTTCGCATTTGATAATACTCTGCATTAAACGTACCTCCTGTTATGCGAAGTGCGTAGGTACCTGAACCTTGATTTGCAATAGTAGTCGTTGCACCACTTCCACCAACAATGGAGAGTGAGCCACCCGAAAGGGTAGTTGTTGCATTTGCCGCCAAACGAACTGCAACTTCTCGAGGACTACCTGTAATATCCGTACCATCAAAGTCAGTTGTGTAACTCCAGTAGTCATCACCACTTGCTCGAACATAGTCCCCCCATATATACAAATCACCATCTACCTCAGCATGATCTTGAGAGTAGAGTGAACCGCTTCCGTCAACCGTGACGGTCGTAGCTTGAGAGTTCCACATCTTCGTATCTGTGTTTGCTCCAATACGAAGCGTGCCATAACTGTCCCCTCCATTCGTTTTTGTGTTTAGTGAATATGACGTGCCTGAGTTGAGATAGAGTGTGGTACCAGACCACTCAGTTGAGGCGCCACCGACACTATTTGTAAAGATACCTTGTACTGCGAGTGTTGTGCCTGAGGTTTGCGTGAACGAAGATGCGTTCGTAAGGGTAAAGTTTCCAGTAGTTGTCGCATTTCCCAAAATTGTCCAACCACCCCCGACATCATTAAACGTAAGGTGGTGGAACGATGAGTTACCAGGAGTAACCACCTCACCACTATCAACAGAATTAAATACCACGCCCCCGCTGTTGCTTGTAAAGGTTCCTTGATTGACATAGGAACCACCCAGCAACAAGTCGTTAGCACTTGCCGCACTGAATGTCGCATTAGCACGTATCGTCACGTTTCCGGAAACAGTAATAAGCGGGTCTTGCGTGTTTGCATTTATTGTTACCGCATGTGTTCCATTTCCAACCGAAAGCGTTGAAGCAGTAAGGTTACCACTTAGGAGTGTGTAGCTTGGTGAACCTCCACTGTTTGGTGCAAGGACCAAGTTGTGGTATGAAAGTGCTGGAACAGTCATCGCCGCTGTACCTGCAAAGGTAGTTGTTGATGTATCAGCTGAAAAGAGACCTGTTACGGCAAAAACTGCACCACTTCCGGTGAGTGTCCAGTTTGCTGAACCCGCTTCAAGCTCATGATTTGTCGCAACAGTAAGCACACCTGAAAGAGTGGTGTTTCCTATTCCTGATTTTGTGGTAACACCATTGCCACCCGCACCAAGGGTGAGGTTGTTGAACGTCCAGTTACTTGCCCCTCCAAAAAATCCCGTACCACTTAGCGTTACCGTACCTCCTGTCATGTTAACCGTACCATCTCCGCTAAAATCCCCACCTTGAATAGTAATATTTGTAGCGCCCGCGAGTGTACCTGCATTGACCTGAACATCATTTGTTATAGTACTTGGCGAGCTTACAGTCCACACACCCCCCGAACCATTCATGGTAAGGTTATAGAAATCAGATAGTGCTGTAATAGTTTTTCCAGATGTTGTCGCGGTAAAGGTAACCGTCCCCGATGCAGACACAAACG
>Ga0209417_1001846_pt1 | contig 36847 bp, 34 predicted proteins | sample RifGroF2_FD_184002 | JGI IMG/M metagenome (GOLD analysis project Ga0209417, IMG submission 184002) | Groundwater microbial communities from Rifle, Colorado, USA - Groundwater F2 (SPAdes) (version 2) | ecosystem: Environmental > Aquatic > Deep subsurface > Groundwater | place: Rifle, Colorado... | reverse complement strand
TTGGCTGAGGCTCTAGAAAAAAATAGTCAGAAAAGGAGCGTAAAAAAATGACAAGTGTCGAGACAAAAAATGGAATGGCTGTAAGGGTACATTTGCGGTGTAGGGGTAGATGAGATTGAGGACAGAGAAAATAGCCAATATTTATTTTATATAATCTTGAAGATACTTTTACTGGACTTGCTCGTCCGGTCGCTCTGTACAAATATTAGATTCAGTTATTTGACGGGCGGTTGACGGAGAATTCGAAGGGGAAAACGTTGTTTTGAGAATGGGAATTCGAAAGAATTTCTGATATTTTACGATTTGAAGATAAAAATAGATGAAGAAATACTGTTCTGGAATTGATTTCGGGAGATGAAGGGATTTGAGGTATATAAGGTTAATTCAGGAATATCGTGGTATAGCAACAACGCCCGAAGGTCGTAAACCCAAAAATGAGAGGTTCAATACAGAAAATGAAAATTTTGCCCCACCGAAACAGCAATACCGAAAGCAAAACAGCCACTACCGGACTCAAAATGCCGGCTAGTATTAATTGCAGTAATTATCGAAATCTGATTAAAGCAGTTCCCTTGGCGCTTTTCCTCATACTAAGCCTCCCTGTCTGTGCACAGAATTATTCTCTTTTCGGGACACTGGACAGGCCGTCGCCTATCTACAAACCTGGCGAAGAGATGGTCTTCACAGTTACCCTGCTTGACGATGACAAGGCGGTAGTCGGTAGAAAACTCGAATGGACAAGAACCGGAGATGACGGCATCACTCAGAAAGGCGAAAACCTGTCCACTCAGGAAGGAATTAAGATAATAACCTCAACTGATTCCCCTGGCTTCGTCCGCATCTACGTTACCGCGCTGGATGAGAACGAAAAGAAAATAATGGGCAAAGACAAAGACAAGTCGAAGCCTATATTTTTTGATGGCGGTGCCTGTGTCGCGCCCGATACCCTTAAAGGACTGCCGGAGCCTGCCGATTTTGATGATTTCTGGGGGAAACAGAAAACAGTCCTTGCCTCAGTTCCATTAAAGATACTTGAAATGAAAGAAATTGAAGGCAATGACAAAGTCAAAGCTTACGACGTTAAAATAGCCTGCGCCGGAAAAATGCCGGTATCAGGTATTCTGGTCATGCCAAAAGACGCAAAACCTAAATCACTTCCGGCTGAAGTGGCGTTCCTGGGCTACAGCGTTAGTGGAGCCGGGAAAAATCTTAACGAAGGTAAAGATAAAATATATTTCCAGATCAACGCTCACGGCATCGAAAACGGAAAGCCCAAAGAATATTATGAGAATCTGAAGAATACAACCCTCAAAAGCTATGCATTCAGTCAGGAGGAAAATTCCAAGACCGAAACAACTTACTTCAACGGAATGTTCATGCGAATTATGAGGGCTTTGCAATTCGTAAAGTCTCTTCCTGAGTGGAACGGCAAAGACCTGAGAGCCGTAGGCGGAAGCCAGGGAGGACTTCAATCCCTCGCGGCAGCAGGCCTCGATCCGGACGTAACATACTGCTACGCATGGTCTCCATGGTGCTGTGATTTTGGACGAACCGAACTTAAGCGCATTGTCGGCGGCTGGTACATAAAATATACTCCGGCGTTGAATTACTTTGACCCTATCAATCTAATTAAACGCGCCAACCCCAAATGCCAGCTATCCATTGTCTCCAATCTGGGCGACTATGTATGCCCGCCTTCCGGAGTATGGATAGCTTATAATAATTTCCCCGGCCCGAAAACCATGGAAATCAGACAAGGCTGCGAGCATGGTTACAGGATGAAAAATTATCCGACATTCACCATCTGCTCAAAGGACTGGAAATCAAATAAGTAGACCGATTCTGAAAACGAGGGAAATCCGTCACTTAAACGGAGCCCTCGTCTTTGAAAGTCATTGAAAGCAGAACCCTTACAGGAACGGGGTGTCCTGATTCCGCGGATTTGATCACCAGCGCAATCATACGGCCCATTTCATCAGATGAAAAATCATAAGTACTGATAGGATATTTCATCTCGAAGCCACCGCGAGAGATAAAGGTTAAAATGCTGACGTCCGAAGGAACCTTCAGATTCTTTTCTTCAATCAATTGGTAAATCTCTGCCGCCATTACCCTGTTGCCAACAACCAGAGAAATATGCTTGCGCTTTCCGCATGCTATTTCTTTCAGAAGATTTTCAACCTCTTCATCATCATTATTAATAGACCAAGAGATTGGCTGCGGATTCCGGAGGCTGCTGGACAGCAATTCCGGAAATAAATGGACGGGGATTCTTAATTTATGTGGACAGTGATTCCGAAAATAAATGGACAGTTTTCAGGGGATTCCGGAACCGGTGTCCAAATTCCCCCGGAATTGGTGTCCAGATATGGCCGGAACGACTGTACACTTAATTCCAGAATGGGTGTCTAGATAAAACCGGAATTGGTGTCCAGATAAAACAGGAATTGATGTTTGAAATGAATCGGAATCAATTTCCGGAGCGATGGCGCAGCGGGCTTGAAGGCATTACTTTTTACCTTTCAAAAACGAAAGGAAGAAAAAATGTCCCGGGAAGGAATCGGAATGAGAAAAGTAAAGGAAATAATTCGTCTCAACGAGAGCGGTAAATTGTCGCAGAACGCGATAGCGAAAAGCTGCAAGGTATCGTCAAGCACGGTGGGGAAAGTATTGAAAAAGTTGAATAAAAAGGATGTTATAGACTCGCAAGATAATCAGCTTGCATTTTAACGTTTTGAGCCTATATTGTTTAATCATGAAAATAAAAGATGCAAGAACAATAGATGCCGGGGCGTTGTATGAACGCCGGAAACAGGCGGTCATTCTTTTTAAAAAGGGAATGAAACGTCACGAAATAGCGCCCATAGTAGGGGTTCATCGCGTTACCGTCGGGATATGGATAAAAGATTGGCGCGAAGGAGGATTAGGCGCCCTGAAAGCCAGTTCCAGCGGCCGCCCCAGAGGCACGGGACGCAAGCTGCTTCCAGGGGAAGAGGCTGGTATCAAGCGCGCGATTGTGGACAAGTGTCCGGATCAGCTCAAACTGCCGTTTGCCTTGTGGAATCGTAACGCCGTTCAGATGCTGATTAGGGATTTATACGGTATAAAGATGCCGGTTCGCACCATAGGCGATTACTTGAAGCGCTGGGGATTTACGCCTCAAAAACCTATCCGCAGAGCTTATGAGCGTGATGAGAAAAAGGTTCAGCAGTGGAGGGAGAGAGAATATCCTTTACTCGTGAAAAAATCAAAAAAAGAAAACGCCGAGATCCATTGGGGCGATGAGACAGGAATCCGAAGCGACGACGCGAATGCAAGAGGCTATGCGCCAAAGGGAAAGACGCCGATTCAAAAGGTCAAGGGAACGCCTGAAAAGGTGAATATGATAAGCTCCGTTTCAAATCAGGGAAAACTGCGTTTCATGTTTTATAAGGAAATGATGAACACGGATATATTGATCAAATTTTTAAAGCGTCTGATCCGCAGTGTCGGGCGCAAAGTCATTCTTATTCTGGATAATCTCCGAGTTCATCACCGCAAAGTCTTGCAGGAATGGTTGCGAGCACATGAAAAAGAAATTGAGGTATTCTATTTGCCAAGCTACAGCCCGATGCGCGAACAAAAGGCAAGCTTGAAAAGAACGCGCGCTCACACATGAAAAGCGTCCAGAAAAGGTCTCAACATATTAAGAATTTATTTCAAGCGGAGAGCGTCAGATATGCAAGCTGATTTCCCGCCGGAGCAATACACCCGGATCTTTTGATTTTATTTTTCATTTCATACTCCTCGCAACTAACATTATCGCAAAATTTATTCTTATGCGATGATAATATATGAATGACGGATAAAAAACAAGGCTCAACATAACGCGAAAGGGAAAAAAGCATCGAAACATTGATTCAAATGATCCGAGCAGACTAGACCTGTCAGATTGCCTTTATTGGATTATGGCGCCCTTCAGGAAATGCTTCGGAGCGTTTCCCCTTTTTGAATTCCAGCTCAAGAGTACCTTCTGAGGTTACCGCGCCAAGAATTTTGCATGGGGGAAGGTCCGGACTGCTAACAGCTTTTCCGGTCTCTGGGTCATAGAGGACGGAGTACCCCCTTTTAAGTACATTCATAGGGCTTAATGCCTTGAGCTGGGAGTCCAAGCTCTCTTTTCTCCGCACGGCCTCCGAAAAGATACCGGAAGAACGCAGATGGAGCGAATCAGAGAGCCTAGCGATTTTGGCGGCAATAGAGCCGGCACAGATTTTTGATGTCAAAGCCAGACCTTTCGAGGCGGAAACCAAACGGACGGAAAGGTCTTTAGTCCTCTCGTTGAGAAGCGTTTGCATATCGTCTCTCAGATCATCCAGAAGCTGCTGTTTTTCCCGAAGCATGCAGGAAGGCTCTCTGAACACATAGCTTGACGCGGCGTCTCTATAACGCCGTGAGAGTTTTCCGTAAATAATCTCAAGGGAAGATTTCATTGTTTTTATAAAGTTCTTAAGCTCCTTCTGAAACTCCTCGCGTCTGCCTATCACAAGTTCGGCGGCGGCGGAAGGAGTCGGAGCGCGAAGGTCGGCGACAAAATCAGAGATTGTAAAATCTATTTCATGTCCCACCGCGCTTATGACGGGGATTTTGCTTGACGCTATTTCGCGGGCCAGGATTTCCTCATTAAATGGCCAGAGGTCTTCGAGGCTTCCCCCGCCGCGCGTTACGACAATGACATCGACTGGGCAACATTTATTAAAAAAGCTTACACCTTTAGCCAGAAGCTTTTCCGCTCCCTTTCCCTGAACAGGGGCTGGATATATTTTTATATTGAGGTCAGGAAAACGCCTGTTGACTATGTTAAGAAAATCCTTTATCGCGGCGCCCCCCGGCGAGGTGACTACGCCAATCGTTTTTGGCAGGAGAGGAAGAGGTTTTTTCCGCGACTCGTCGAAAAGTCCTTCTGCGGCGAGCCTCTGCTTTAGCTCCTCAAATCTCCTCTGGAGCGCACCCGTTCCGAGCAGCCGCATGAGTTTGACAGAAAACTGGTACTCGCCGCGTACCTCATAGACACTAAGTTTGCCGTAAAGCTCTATTTCCATGCCGACGGCGAGTTTTATTTTTGACGCAAGCGCCGCGCCGCCGAAATATACGCACTTTATCTGACAACGCTCGTCCTTGAGCGTAAGGTAAACATGTCCCGAACGGTGTATACTGAGGTTCCCGACCTCGCCCTGAAGCCAGAAAGGCAGAAGGCTGTTTTCCAGGATTTCCCTGACCGCCGAATTGACTTCAGACACGTTCCAGACTTTTTCCGTTTCCATTTCACAGGCCCGCATAATAAAAAAGGATCATCAGCAACCTTGATACTATAACAATCAACGATTCGCAGACGAACATTATCTGATCAATAAACGTTATAAAAAGGATAATCAATATCAGGTACATCGCCTTTATGAATTCGCTTCCCGTCACTATCTTCTGCATGCGGGGGAAAATATACACAAACACGTTCCAGCCGTCCAAGACCGGCAGCGGGAGGAGATTCAGAAGAAAAAGCAGTATATTCCCCGTTGACCCGATGAAAAATATATTGCAGATATTAACAAGCAATTGCCTGTTCTCTTTTAATTCCCGAACGTCCAAGTAGTATGAGGCCAGCGAAAAACCCATCAGGAATATGAGAAAAAGAATCAAATTCATGAGCGGCCCGGCAAAGGAAACTAGGGCCGCGCTGTACTTGTGCTTCATTCTCGAAGGATTCACGGGAACGGCGCCCCATGCGATTCCCATTATCGCCATCATGATAAGGGAAAACACGCCCATCTGCTTCAGTGGGTTCAGAGTAAGGTGTCCCTGCTCCGCGGCCGTCGAATCGCCCTGCTGCAAGGCCATCCAGGCATGGGCGAACTCATGACAGCATATCGAAAAGACGATAACCAGCGCCCACATCGCACAATAATAAGGGTTTTGGAAAAAATTAGCGATAAATAATCCGCTCATGTCCATCAGGTATTTACCTTCCAGTATTGATATGCCGGTGTCTCATAGGGGTGCGCCGATTTTATGGCCGCGACGACGTCTTTTATTCTGTCGGTCGGACATATCATTTCCACTTTTATTTCCGGAACGTGCTCAAGCTCGCCCCGGGTACCGATAAAGGGCTTACTTCCTTCGAGCGGCCTGAACTGCCCCTGCCCTTCCACCTGCCAACAGCAGCATTCATAATTGCCGATTGTTCCGCCGCCTGCCTCAAACGCTGCGGCTTTGACCGCCTCCACGTGCGTCTCCGGCACGTAAAAATTGATTCTGTAGACTTCCGTCATAATTAAGATTTCACCTTTCAAATTTCTGAAAAGATAAGGTTATATCGAATAAATTCATCGGAGTATAATATTGGCAGTACCGGGACGGATTTGCAAACCGGCAGCGGAGTCATTGTAAAAAAAATGAGTATCAAATAGCGGACAGCTGCAAAAATATTGGAGAAAAGATTGAAAATTTATTTATTTATGGTAATTTACCCGCATCTTTATGGTAGTATCAAGAGTTAAGGATTCCTGTGGAATCTTCTCTATTTTAGGGGGGAACAATGGCATATCTGGTGGTAAGAGACAAAGAACTGACATATAACGTAAAGCTTGACGAGAGCAAAGAGTTCACAATGGGCCGCTCACCGGCAAATGAGCTTCACTTCGACGGGAATATTACTGTAAGCAACAAGCATTGCATTATTGTATACAACGAAGAAAAGAGCATTTTCGTTCTAAGGGACCTCAAGTCGTTGAACGGAACCATTCTTAACCTCAACAGAATATCAGCAGATATAGCACTTGCCGATAATGACAAGATAAAAATAGGCGATATAAGAATACTCTTCAAGGACGGCTCCACCAGCAACCCTTCGACCAAGACAAGAAAGGTGCTCAGACTCGCAAAGAGCAGACTGCCTTCGGAATTAGACGCTACGGCCACCTGCGTAATCCCGAATCTGACCAACATAAAAAGGAAACCGACCGTAAAGGTCTTCGACAGAATACTTCTGCGCCAGGGCGACATCGTAGGATCCTACCGGATTATGAGGAAAATCGGAGACTCCCGTTACGGTTCGGTATATATGTGCACGATAGGGGACAAGTCAAAATTCATGGCCTTGAAGATATACAATCAGGCATTCGACATACACCATTCCGGAATAGACGAGTTTTATAATATCCTCGGAAAAATCATACAGATAAAGAGCCCGTATTTCCTGAATATCTTCGACACGGGGGTACACAAAGGCCACTGCTATTACGTCATGGACTATGTTCCCGAAGGCGACCTAAATGATATTATCGCCAAGAGCGCACCATTTCGTGAATCCGACGCGGTATGTATTGTTTACACGATTGCCGACGCACTCAGGGAAGTATACGATTCAATGAAAATTGTACACGGCGAACTCTCGCCCGACAATATCCTGGTGGACGCCGACAGTAATATCCTCATAAGGGGCTGCGGAATAAGCCACTGGATGAAAAATTACATAAGCGAAAGCTATACAAAGGGTATAATGCCCTGGTACGTAAGCCCCGAACAAATTGAAGGACAGGACCCCGACTGGTACAGCGACCTCTATTCGCTCGGAATAATCTTCTTCCAGCTTCTGACCGGCCACATACCGTTCCCCGGCGATAATAAGGAAGTCGTTTACAATCTCCATCTGAACAAGGAGCTTCCCAATCCCAGAAGCCTCAATCCGAACATCGCCATTACCGACGATACACTCTCCATTCTCTCGCGGATGACCAAAAAATCACCCCGCAGGCGCTTCTCCTGCTGGAATGAACTGCTTCAGGCAATGGAGGCCGCCGTAGAAAAAGCATCAGATGCCGAAGAATTCAATTTCATAAATGAGCCAGTCACCCCGCCGAGGCGCGAGAATATAGACAAAAGCCATGCCAAGACATTCGGATCCTTCTTCGGAACTGATGAACAAAAAGGCGACGGGCACGAAGGCACTCCGTCTAAAGAAGAGATCTGAAATAAGACACAAATTTTCATAAAAATCTTTTTCCCTCTTGACATAATGGAAAGCTTCCACTATAATCTGTAATTAAGCAAAAGATGAACTCTTTAAAACTTTAATAGGAGAAAAAAATGGCAGCACTCGCAATCAACGGTGGAGAGAAACTGAACAGCAAGCCCTTCCCCATGTGGCCGTCCTTCGAAGAGTCAACTATCCAGAAGGCAATGGAACCGCTGAGAGCGGGAAAAGTCAACTACTGGACGGGACCAATCGGCGCAAAATTTGAAAAGGCCTGGGCCGAATGGCTCGGATCCAAGTACGCGGTAAGCGTGGCCAACGGAACATGCGCACTCCACACGGCAGTATCCTCCCTTGGAATAGGCTCGGGCGATGAGGTCATATGCCCGTCATACTCATTCATCGCATCGTCATTCTGCATCGTACAGGCCGGCGCGCTTCCCGTCTTTGCAGACGTCAAAGATGACCACACCATCGACCCGGCACAGATAGAAAAGAACATCACTCCAAAAACAAAGGCTATAATAGTCGTACATCTCTATGGGATAGTCGCTGATATGGATCCGATCCTCGCCATAGCGAAGAAGCACAATCTCAAGGTAATAGAAGACTGCGCACAGTGTTTCGGCGGCGTTTATAAGGGAAAAAAGGCCGGAACTATCGGCGACGCGGGATGTTTCAGTTTCTGCCAGAGCAAGCACTTCACGACCGGCGGCGAAGGCGGTATGGTCGTAACGGACAATGAAGACCTCGCATGGGAATTCCGTTCGTTCCGCGACCACGGCTACGATGTCAAACAGCGCTTGAATCTCCTCGAACTCGAAGGTAAACTTTTATACATCCACAGAAGAGTCGGCTTCAACTTCCGCATGACCGAGATGCAGTCGCAGATTGGACTCTGCGAACTTGAACGTTTCGATTCGTGGAACCTGAAAAACCGCGTTAGAAACGGCAAGATGCTCATAGCCGCACTTAAAGACCATCCGGCGGTGCTCCATGCGCCTGTCGATACGGAAGAACGTCAGAACTCCTTCTGGTGGGCCCCGTTCGTACTTAATACCGACAAGCTCACATGCACGACAGCGCAGTTCATAAAGGCGATGGAGGCCGAAGGCGTACCCGTTTACGGCGTACTCTGGCCCGAAATGTACAAGGAACAGGCATTCATCGAGCATAACGGCTTCGGAACAAGAAAGTATCCATTCGAAGACCCCGCGGCAAGGAATATCGACTACTCGGCATTCAACTGCGAAAAGGCGAACTGGATTGGCGAAAGAACAATGTCCTTCTTCACACATCCCGTATACACCGAAGAGCATATGAAGCTCTATATCGAAGCATTCAAGAAGGTCGCCGCGAATTATATGAAATAACCAGCCCTGCGGCTGAATGAAAATGTGCCGTTCCGTTGTCCGTTTTGAACGGATATTTACGGACGGCACGTTTGCCATATATAGACCCATACGCTAAAATAAGAAAACAACAAAAAGAGGCGGAAAATATCATGGACAAAGTCAAATACGCAATGATCGGATTCGGCGGAATTGCAGAAAACCGGATAGCAAAGGAAGGCTTTGCTTGTGATACAAAAAGATTCACAGCATTGGAAAACGCAGTGCTTGTCGGAACAACGGATGTAAATCCCGCCAGAAAAATGGCTGCGGAAACGCTCGGACTTAAATGGTATAACAGCTCCGAAGAAATATTCAAAGACCCGGAAATCACAGCCGTATTCGTGGCGACAAACAATCTCACACACGCCCATATCGCATCTGCCGCACTTAAAGCGGGAAAACACTGCATCGTGGAAAAACCGATTGCCGCTAATGAAAAAGACGCTTCAATGCTCTGCGACCTGGCGTCCGAATACAAGCTTAGCCTGGCAGTTGACCATATGATGATCCATAACGCGTACAACGTCAAGGCAAAAGAACTTATAAAAGAAAAAACGCTAGGCAATGTGAATGACATCTGTCTCCACATGGAATTCTCATACGGCTCAACCGCCGAAGAGGCGGCCACATGGCGCTGCTCAAAAGTAGAGGAAATGGGCGGGCCAATCGGGGACGTAGCGAGCCATTGCATGTACGTGGCCGAATTCCTCATGGGCAGCAAAATCAACGAACTCTGCTGCGTTTACTACCCCAAAACGATGAAGATGGTAGTAGAAGACGGCGCTTATATAAAGTTTTTTATGGAAAACGGAATGACCGGCAGTGCGAAAGCAGCGTTCAATGAAACACGCGGCGGACTCGGCGGAACGCTGTCAAACCTAGGCTACGAAATATATGGAGACAAAGCCGCACTCAGAGGCTACGGAACCCTTTTCCAACTCTCAGGTTATGACGACGAACCCGTTGGAATACGCCTTGAGCTTGATACATTCAAAGGCAATACTGAAAGCGTAAAGCCTGAAAAAATAGTCAACATTTACCAGCAGGTAATTGAGGAGCACGCGCACTCCGTAATCTCCGGAAAAGCCATGGATGGCAGGGACGCTCTTCACAATCTCAAACTTGTCGCAGCAGCACATGAATCGGCACAGAACAGCGGCAGAAAAATCAGGGTGAATTAAAATGATTAACACAGGTTTCGCTCGTGAAGTTATTACCCCGGCAAGAGGCGTTTCCCTCGTCGGCTATTTCAATCCGCGCCCGAACAGAGGGGCTTACGACGATCTTTACGTGAAGGCCTTCGTTTTTTCCGACGGCAGAGAAACGGCGGGAATAGTCAGCGTCGACCTGTGCTTCGTCACCACCGATATAATCGACGAAGTGAAAGCGCTGCTCGCTAAAAGCGGCATAACGTTCGCGGAAAACATCCTCTTTTCAGCAACACATACGCATACAGGCCCTTATGTATGCGATTTCTTCGGAGTACCTCTGGACAAAAGCTATATCAAGTTTTTAACATGCAAGATAGTGGAAGCGGTTGTCCGTGCGGGAAAAAACCTTTCTCCCTCCGAAATAAGTTACGGTTCAGAGAAAAACAATCCCCTCGCATTCAACCGAAGATTCTTCATGAAAAACGGTAAAGTTGTGACTAATCCCGGCAAGCTCAATCCTGACATAATCAAGCAGGAGGGAACGGTGGATACCGAAACTGGAGCGCTAAGCGTGAAAAAAGACGGAATCCTTGAACTTGTCATCGCAAATATTGTAAACCACACCGATACCGTCGGAGGTGATTTCGTCTCAGCTGACTGGCCCGGGCGGATGGAAGTTGAAATTCAAAAGAAAACAGGTTACGACGTGCCGGTGATAACACTAATAGGAGCCTCCGGCAACATAAACCATTTCGACATAAAATCACCAAAACCGCAATGTTCCTACAAAGAATCCGTACAAATAGGAAAAACTTATGCGGCAATAGTCCTTGAAATACTGAAAAAATCAAAACGAATCAAGCCGGACACCTTCACAGTATCAAAGTCAACTATTGAGATTAAGGCCAGGACATTCTCTAAAAAGGAAATATCCGAAGCGGAGAAGATTGTAAAAATGAATGTATCTTCATCAGGGAAAGACCTTACCAGTGAAGACTTGGCTAAAGGAGCCGGAGAAGTCGCGCGATTTTTCGCTTCACAGTTGCTTGAGTTCAATAAAAAAGAAGCGGGGAGAAAGAGGAAGTTTGAAATCATCGCCTTCAAATTCGGCAAAAACAATCTTGCCATTACATCACTTCCGGGGGAACCGTTTACCGAAATAGGACTTGCGATAAAAAAGGATTCGCCGTTTAAAAGGACTTTTGTAGCCTCGCTCTCCCAAGGTTCATGCGGATATGTTCCGATGAAGGAATGTTTCACCCGCGGCGGATACGAAATACTCCCAGTGCAGGGAGCAGGTTCTGAAAGAGACACCGAGGAGAAGCTTATCAATGTATCTTTAAGGAACCTGCTCACTACATAGGGAAAAATCCTCAGTTCTTCAAAGCTAGCACCGTCTGAAGCATTTCGTCAGCGGTGGTTATAGTCTTTGAGTTGGCTTGGAAGGCCCTCTGGGTTATAATCATGTCAGTAAACTCGGTAATAAGGTCGGTATTCGAGTTTTCAAGAGACCCCTGCATCAGGGTTCCTGTGCCGTCCGCCCCGGGGACAGATGGTTCCTCGGAAACTTTTGATGTCGCGGAAGTAGCCTTATACATACCGCCCTGTACCCTTTCAAGTGAGTCGGGGTTGTTAAAGCGCTGAACGCCGATGAACCCAGCGCTAACCGTTATTGCCTTGTGCGCACCGGCATAACCGTCCTCAACGGGCTGCCATGTGTTTGTTACCAGTCCGACACCGTCCCAGCCTGGATCATAGGCAGACGGAGTCTGAGCGGCGGCCCATGCGGCATAAGTTGTATGTTCAGCCAAAGTGAGGGCTGCCCAGTCATTACCGCCGGCCGCGGGCATGCCGGGGTCCCCGGCCACGGGAGATGCGGGAGAAAGCGAGTTCGGCAATGCGGAAACGACACCCGACGCGGATATCGAATATGAAGTTGGCGCCGGAGTCGGGGTATCGCCCGTTGCAAATTTGAGAATAGTGGATGTCGTTACGGCTCCCCCGGCTGTCGCCGCACCCAAGAGTACAGCGCCGTTCGGTCTCTGAAAATAGAAATATGCCGGATTTGAGGGATTATCAGCGACGAGTGCAAAGTCCCCTGCCCTGGTGAAGAAAATATTGTCTTCGTAAAGAACAGGGAAGAAGCCATCACCTGTTATCGCGAGATTAGCGGGATTGGAAGTACCTTCGATTGATCCCGCGCTCCAGTCGGTTGTAGTACCTCCGGTCCTCACGCCGTTCCCGAACTGCAGCTGAAGGCCGTTCGGCAGGGTACCTGAGTGGGTCACGAATTCTTCGGCGAATGAAAGTTTACTTGCTTTGAAAGCAGTTGTTCTTGAGTTGGCGATATTGTTACCGATAACAGATATTCTGTCACCCATAGCCAACATCCCCGATACGCCCATATTAAACGCACTTCTAGCCATTTTTGAACTCCTTCTTTATATGAAAAAATATTTATTCACTTGTTGCTGGCGGATTATACACTGATTTTATCTGATACATCTTAACATTGGCACCGTCAACGTCCATACTCAGTGTATTCCCGACGACATTAATCTTATTGACCGACCCTATCATTTCAAAACCGGTATCTATGTCCTGATAAACGACTTGCTTGCCTATGAGGCTTGAGGCTGTGGCGAGATTGGCCGTATCGATATACTGGTCCATGTTTTCATTGAGGTTCTGGGTTCCTTCTATGGCGCTGAATTGCGCCAGCTGAAGGATCATATCCTTATTGTCCATTGGGCTCAACGGGTCCTGATTTTGAAGTTCGGCCATAAGAAGGTTCAGAAAATCCGCTTTCCCAAGCGCCTTAGAAGAGTCGAGCTGGGTAATATTGTCCGCACTGCTTGCGTTAATGTAGTCACTTACACCTGTTATTGCTGCCATTTTACATCTCCAGTTTTATTAAGTTAACGAATTCGCAATTACTGTGCCAAGCTTACACAAGCTCTCCGGAAAGCACCCTGGCTCTGTCGGCATTATCATCACCGGCAAGCCTTACGTTCTGAATATCGTCATTGCCCTTGTTCTTGGCGTTCCTGTTTTTTGAATGTGCGTCATCGCGGCGTTCTCTGCCGCTGGAGATATCAAGGGCGACGTCCTTATAGCCCATCATACGGAGCTGGGAGGCGAGATCATCCCTCTGCTGCATAAGCTGGTCTTTTGAGGAATCCGAGTTTAACTGAATATTGACGGAAATAGCGTCGCCTTTCTGCTGCACGGAAAGATTTACCTGTCCAAGCGCGGTAGATTCAAAATCCATTGTAAGTTTGGATCCTTTATCAAGATTGCTTCCTCTAAGCATACCTTGCATTCTAGAGATAAGCTCTCCGACTAATGCCGCATTGGCTGAAGTTCCGCCGGCATATGAAAGCTGCTGAGCAGGAGAGGACATGAGTGTCTTGGACGCTGTCCCATCCTGAGTCTGCCCCGCGAGATTGAGCGCGTCAAGCTTAGGAGTGCCGGAAGATATCTGTGCACCATGTGATTTCACGGAATCAAGCATTCCATTAAATCCCTGCTGTGCCAGCTTGGAAGAGCCTGACAAAAAATTCCCGTTTAAATCTTTCATATTCTGAGAGTGAAAACCCTCTATCTGGCTTTTCAGTCCATAGGCTTCGTTCTGATTCCCAAGGGAAAGATTGGCACTATTCTTTACGTTAAGGTTTCTGGATCTGCCAAGAAGATTTTTCAGGATATCCTGGGGATTTTCCTCTGTATTGTCATTCAATTCCGGAGAAAGTTTTTCCAGCCTTACATTGGTCAACTTGAAATCAGATTCCGCATTGAGCGGAATTCCAGTTTTCAAAAACTGAGATTTCTGATTATCGGCGGAACTATCGACCGTGCCGGCCGCAGAACCGGCAAATTTTGTCTCGGTGCCAGATAAAGCAGCAGCAAAGTCATTGTTTTCTGCCTGAGTTTGAGTTTGCGTCTGTGCCTGAGTCTGAGTTTGTGGGGCATCTGCCTTTACGGACTTGGCATAGGCGGCCGCAGTATTTGAATCCTGTACAAGTTCACTTTTCCCGGCTGAGGTTTCGGTTTCGGTTCCAATTCCAATTTCCATATTGTCTTCAGGAATGCTTTCCGAAAGTTCAATGCCTTCATTCAAAACGGCAACAACCTCTTCCTCCACCGTCTGGAACATGCCGAACATATCGGGAGTAAAGGTGGTATCTTCTCCAATATTTTCTTCAGTATCTTCAACTGATTCATCCTCTACGAGTGCGGTTTCAGCTATTTTTTGTTCCGCGTTAGTTTCCCGTGAAAAATCTTCCTCTTCAGGGGCAGTTACGACATCTCTATCGTTCGCGGATTCTTCGGTTTTTTTTGCGGTATTAGCCGATCTTTTTTCAACATCTGCATGCCGGGGTTCGTTATGCGTGGTCTTTTCCTCTTTTGTTTTTTCGTAGCTTTTTTCCTTTTTGCTTTTCAATCTGGCTTTAGCGCTATTATCGGACTCTGAGGCAGAGTGCCTATTCACGCTTGATGAATCTTTATCGGAGGAAGGCTTGGACAAAGAAGGTCTGTCGCTCTTCATCTCTTTTTTCAGAGTGCTTTGAAAGCTTGATGCGGAAGAGTCATACAATCCAGACTGCTTAACTGTCGCATTTGACTGTGAAAGCGCGTCAAAGAAAGTATTCTGGGCATTCACGGAATTCATCGCTGAGTTATTCATTGTTATTTTCTCCTCCAGCCTGTTCGCTCAATGTTTGCATTTTCTTTGTTATCGTACTCATTCTCAACATCTGTTTTGGATCCTGCATTACCTGTCCGATAATCTCGGACGACTTTTTTTGATTCATAAAATACAGGACCCTCGCCGCCATGTTGTCATCGTACTCCATCAACATCTTAGCAGCTGTCGCAGAATCCAGGCCAGATATTATTCCTGACATCTTCTTCACGTTGCTAATTTCCTTATTGTCCATAAAGACCAGGAGGCCATTCACTTTATCTTGAACCTGGCGCATCTGTTCCTGCATTTTAAATGCTTCTTTTTTAATTTCCTCGGCGATCTTCTGGCTTGCGACAAGTTTTTTTCTCTCCTCGGCAATTTTTTCCCTTTCAGCAGTCAACTCCTTGTAAAAGGATTCAAGAAAGTCCTCATCAATCCTTGCCGAAGTTCCCGGTCCCTTCTCGAGTGCCGGCTTGGAAATCACCGCCTTTTTCTTAACAGTAACCCTGAAATGCGGCACCATGCCGAAAGGCAGCTCACCGGTTATGAGAGTAAAGGTAAGCGCCCCTACGCAAAAGGCCGATACCGAGGAGCTTATGAAAACCACAAGCGCCATACTTCTTGCCATTGATTTATCTGCCATGTTTCAATCCCTTCAATTCGTGAAGGCCATCTGCTCAAGCATCCTTCTTGACGCTCTTTGACAGCCCATCTCGTCATTTAGTTTCTGTTCTTCGCGTCTGAACTCCAGATCCCATTCAGTGTGTTCTATCTCTCTGGCCTTTTCCATTCTTTTGACTTCCACCATCGCATCTTTAAGTCTTTCCGCGCATGACTGGGTCTTGGCTTCGGCCTGCCGTATTCGGTACACCTGGTTTTTCTTTTTATCATTAAGCATCCTGAGATATTTTTCTCTCTGGATAAAGTACGCTCCGGAATTATTTTTAAGCATTTTCTCCGGCTCCATTGTATCGACTATAAGCATTTCTATTTTAGACAACTGCATTTCCTCCGCGGCAAGGAGGGCCCGTGCGGCGGCAAGTTCCATTTCGGCGACTTCCTTACGGGTGAGGTTCACGTTCAGGATGCTCATCATTGAAAAAGTAAATTTTTTCACGTGAGTACCTCTTTCATCTTATTAAGGATGTCCTGCCATTTAAATCTCTCGTTCACCGACTGGCGGAGAAAAGAATCTATGGACCTCTTCTTCTTAATGGCATAATCAATGTCGGGATTGCTCCCTGGCTTGTAGGCACCTATATTTATCATATCCTCAGCTTTCCTGTAAACAGCCAGTATCTGGCGCATCTGCTGTGCCATTTTGAGATGTTCCGGCAGGGAAACGCTGCTCATCACGCGGCTGATGCTCTGCAGCACGTCTACCGCCGGATAATGTCCCTGGTGAGCAAGTTCGCGAGAAAGTACTACGTGTCCGTCCAATATCCCCCTTGCTGCATCACCTATCGGATCATTCATATCGTCGCCCTCCACGAGTACGGTGAAAAATCCGGTTATGCTCCCATTCTGGTTTGTTCCCGCCCTCTCAAGAAGCGCGGGCATCATGCTAAAAACCGATGGCGGGTAACCTCTGGTAGCGGGCGGTTCGCCTATCGCAAGTCCGATCTCGCGCTGGGCCATCGCGTAACGCGTGACAGAGTCCATTATAAAAAGAACGTTCTTGCCTTGATCCCTGAAGTATTCGGCTATGGACATCGCGGTCTCGGCGCCCTTGACCCTCTGAAGCGGGGATTTATCGGAAGTTGAGACAAGCACAACGGACTTCTTAAGCCCCTCCTCACCAAGAGAATCCTCTATAAAATCAAGCACTTCCTTTCCGCGTTCACCAATAAGAGATATTACATTCATATCGGAAGATGAGTTTCTGGCAATCATACCAATCAGCGTGCTTTTTCCCACGCCGCTCCCGGCAAATATCCCCATGCGCTGACCATGCCCGCAGGCAATGCAAGAATCGACACTCCTTACTCCCGTAACGAAATGCTCGGTTATCCTTGTTCTCAACATCGAATTGGGGGCCTGACGCCTCACCTTCCAACGTTGGGAGCAGGACACCGGGCCAAGTCCGTCTATCGGACGGCCTAGACCGTCTATAACACGCCCCAAGAGCTCAGAGCCTACAGGAATCGTAAATCCTTCATTGACAACAACCACCTTATCACCGCTCCTGACCCCTTCTATGCCGTCAAGAGGAAAAAGCAGCACGCGGTCGTCCCTGAAGCCAACAACCTCCGCATAATTTCCATTTTCACCCTGCTGGGAAGAAGAAGATGATATCGAAACAAGGTCTCCGACCGAACACATCGGCCCAGACGACTCAACCGTGAGTCCTACGAGCTTCGTTATGCGCCCTATAGAACGGAAAGTCTTCCGACGCTCCATATTAAATGCCGATGAAAATCCCTTTATCTCCGGGGCAAGGTGCATAATTTTATTTTCCTTTGGAATTCTGTTCTTCGAGGAATCGGGCAAACGCATCTTTCAGCGTATTCAGGCGGCCCTCAAGTGTACCGTCGATTATTCCCTGCTTGGATTCAAGAAGAGCCTCGCCCGGCTTCAATTTTGAATCCGGCAGTACCTTTACGCCCGAAGGCACTTCAGTACCCGATGCCGTCCCCGCCAGAGACGCTATAGACGGATTCAAATAAAGCTTGATGTCGTTAAGGTCTATTATGGGATTCAACATCTCTTCTATAAGAGAACCGAGCGATGATGAATCATTGACCTCATGGCCAAGCACCATCGCGGCTATCGAAAATGAAAGAGATCCGACTTCGGAGCGCATCTGCTTTTCAAGCTCGACAAGATAACCATGCAATGAAAGCGGTATCTGCTCAACCGCCACATCAAGCTGATGCGTAAGCGATTGCACTTTCTCATTCATCTGGGCTTCGCAGCTTTTCCATCCCTGCTGAAACGCCGCCTCTATCTTTGAGTTGAGCTCGTCATCCTTCCCCGTGGCAATGATATCCTTGCCTGACGCGCCCTCATTAGTAACAACCACATTCGAAACACCAGATCCCGATACTATTCTCATTCTGCTTGAAAAATGCAGTGTATTATTATCAGACATAGACATCCTCGTCTTCTCCTGCGGAAACCGTGATTTCTCCTGCTGCTTCGAGGGCTCTCACGATACCGACTATGGCTTTGCGTTCGTTTTCCACTTCGCTCTTCTTGACTTTGCCCATGAGTCCCATTTCTTCCTCGAGGTTCTCCCTCGCCCTCTTCGACAGGTTCTTCGTAAACTTTTCGTAAACCTCTTTCTTCACTCCGCGCAAAGACAGTACAAGCTTGTCCGTGGGAACTTCGCGAAGTATCTTCTGGACGTCCACGTCGGAAAGACGAACTATATCGTCGAAGGTGAACATCATGTCCCTGATCTTGTCGGCGAGTTCAGGTGATTCTTCCTGTATTGAGGAAATCAGTTCCTCTTCAAGGGTTTTATCCACACCCTGGAATATCTCGGCCACAAATTCGGGGCCGCCGAGGTTCGTCTTCTCATCCTCCTCGGTGGGGTTCACCGATGAGGTTACCTTCTCCACGAATATTTCCTCTATGCGTTCCACTACTTCATTATCGGCTTCGCGGTCAAGCGCCAGCCTTACTATTATTTCCTCTCTCACTTCCTCCTCAAGAAACGAAAGCACCTCCCCCACCTTCTTCGGGGGGAAAAAGCCCAGTATTATCGCCGCTGTCGCGGGCTGTTCGTTGGATAATATGGTCGCCAAATCCTGGCCGCTCACTGCTGTAATCGTCGAAAACGGCTTCGGCTTTCTCGGCTTTGCCCTCTCCAGGAGCTTTCTGGCCTCATCCTCGCCGATAACCCCGTGTAGTATCTGCCATGCCACATCCTCGCCGCCCGAAGGGTCTACACCTTGCACAAGCTTGCCCGAAATTTCCTCAAAAATAGCCACCTGAACGTCCTGCGGGATAGTCCCCAGGCTCCTGATTTCTGAGGCTATCGCCTCCATCGAGTTGATGGAAAAATGCTTCAATATCGATATCGACTTTTCTCTCGCTATGCTGGAGAAGAAAATAGCGAGCTTTTTGGCTGTTCTTATCTTTAGCGCCATCTCACAGTTCCTCCTTAGAACAAATCAACATTCCGTTAAAATCATATTCCGAACTTACAATATACACCGAATTATAACATTAACCTTGGTCCGATGCCATCCATCTTTCAAGAATATCGGCAACAGCCTGCGGAGATGCCTTCGAATTCTTGTCCAGTGAATCAAGAAGCATTTCGCGTTCATTCTTTTCCTTCTCTTCCTGTTCTGTGCTCTCTATCTTCTTGAGATCTTCTCCATAGATGGATGACTGACCTCCCATACTCGAAAACTCAGCACCCTCAACCGCAGGGCTGGTCCTGTTGAAATACTTCCTGAATACCAGATAAAGCAAGGCAAGAATACCGAACCCGACAACCGGTCTGATAAGCGGGGACTTTGAATATTTTTCAAGCTCGTAAACGATCTTGTCCGTTACCACCTCGGCAGGCAGCTCCGGCTTCGCTATCTGCATGAACGGCATTTCCTGCACGGTCACTATCGGATTCTTCTTGAGTTCTTCAGCTGTAAAATAATTCTCGACTCCAACCGCCGACGAAACAAGTCCTTCGAATTTCTTCAATTCCTCGGGAGAGCGTAGCGATTTGCCTTCCCCTAATTCACGGGCAATAGTTACAGCCACAGTCAACTTCTTGATCCTCGGCCCCTTTACGGAAGTACGCTCTACTGTCTTGGGCACTACGAAGTTCCTTTCCACAGTCTTTCTCGACTCCTCTGAAACGTTTTCCGCGCCCGGTGCTTTAGACTTCCCGGCATTCGCCACATCGACGACCTGGTTCATATTGGAGGCCATGCCCACTGGTCCGCCGTTCTTATTGGCGGCATTTACTTTTGAATTACTTTCCGTGGTGGTCTTCTCCGTTATGGCAACCGCACCGTCCGGGTTGTAGGTTTCCACGACCCTGTCTATATTATTGAAGTCCATTTCGCAGGAAACCATCGCGACAACGTTCTCAAATCCGACAATGGGTCTCAGGATTGCCTCTGCCTTTTCCTTGAGTGCACGCTCTGTTTTCTCAGAGATTTCAAGATGTCGGCTCGTATCTCCGTCATATTCTTCATCGTCGCCGACCTGACGCACGAGAAGGTTCCCGCGGTTGTCGGCAATTGTTACATCCTGTGATGTCATTCCGGACACTGCGCTGGCGACCATATATCTTATGCTGTTTATCTGCTGAGATGCCATGCTTATTGAATTTTCAAGGACAAGCATCACTGACGCGCTTGGTCTTTCCTTGTCTTTTCTGAAAACCTTTTTACCGGGCATAGTCAGAAGCACTTTTGAACTCAGAATGCCGGGCATTTCGTTGATCATCCGTTCAAGTTCGCCCTGTATCGCACGCTGATAGGCTATCTGCTGTTCGCGGTCTGTTGCGCCAAGCTTGAGTTTTTCGAATATTTCCAGGCCGACTCCGGTCTTCTCAATCGAGATACCTTCGCCCGCTACTTTGAGGCGGAGCGCGTAAACTTCCTTGCTCGGAACCATTATGGTACGCCCGGAGTTGGTAAGCTTCACCTCTGTGCCGCCTTCCTTCACCATGTCGTAAACCTGTGCCGCCGTTTTCTGGTCAAGATTGGCATAAAGCACCTGCCAGTCCGGCTGAGAACCTACATAAATTATAACCCCTGTCGCTAAAATCGTCACTATGCCGATTAAAACAATACTCACTTTCTGAGTTACGCCTATGTTTTTCCATATCTCAGCAAGTGCGTTGAGTAGGTTTCCGAATATGCCGTCCATAATATATCTCCTGTATTTTACTATTTTTCAAATCTTGTCTTAGCCAGTTGCGCAAGTTCCGCGCCAGCATTTTTCCCCACATTTAGATTTATTTTGAATAATCCTCTTTACTTGAGAGTAGAACAAATATATCTTTCAGTTCCGGCAACCCCCAAAACCTGAGTTCCGCAGAGCTTAGGTTAAAAACAGGAACAGACTATGAAAAAAACATTATTCGCAGTTCTAGCTATAGCAATATGTCTGCCAACCGTACGCGCCGAAGAGCCGGTACTGCTCGGCAGACTCGAAATGCCGTCAATGATGGGTATACTCAATAACGCCTGCCCGTTCATGGAAAGACTCTCCCCCGGCTCATCAGCAAAACTCATTCTCGGCGCAACAGCGCTAGCTTTCACTCCGGACCTCAAGGACTTCGATATAACAATGCCAGCCGCCTTGTACATGTATGCGGCAAACTCGGGAAAGACACTGGACAGCACCCCCGTCCTCGTACTGACAAAAAAAGCCGAGAAACTTCCTCCCGTAATGCAGATAACTAACCAAAAAGTATACATAAAAGTGCTTGGTGATAAAGCGCTCATCTGCGAATCAAAGGAAATCATCGATTCAATCAATCAACTTCCCGTCCCGGACAAAACCGCAGAAAACCAGATATCATTATCATTCCGCCCTGCCGAATACCTTAAAAGATACCCGCGTGACTTTCAGGAAATAAAACGCGAAATAACCAAAAAAATTGCGGCAGCCGGAAAAAGACGCCTCGACGTGAATGGCATTAAAATATTGAACCTGAAGATCGCTTACGCCGAAAAGTTCCTTAAACAAATCGATACTATATCCCTCACAATCTCCGCGGAAAAAGAGAAGATATGCCTCGAACTTACTTTTGAGCCGACAAAAGGCTCGACTTTCGCTGAGTTTATCGGCAAACAGAAAAATATTGCAAAAAACAGCGCCACCTCTCCCGTCAAGGCAAAACTCATCTCCGCCGCGGGTCGCTTCGAAATAACCGAGTCTCTCCGGAAAAGCCTCTCTGACATTGCCGAAGATATCGCCATTGAAGAAGCCGATGACGAGTCTGACATCAAGTATGTATCCTCACTCCAGCTGATTTTCAAAACCTTCGATGGCGCTTTTTCCTTTTATATGGACAATACTCCTTCGGAAAAAGGCATATTCACCCTCTCAAGCCTGGGACTGAAGGATAAAAATGCCGCTGCCGAAGTCCTCGAATCCCTCGCAAAATCATCAAAAAAAATCAATGCTGCGACATATGCTCTCTCTAGCTTTCTGATATCGGCGGACACCGAATCAAAGCTCATCTGCTCCGTCGACGGCAATACGGCAAAAATAATCAGCGGCCCGCTCCAGGAAAAAGACGCAATCGAAAAGCTTTCCGAGAATCAGGAAGCAAATACCGAAAACCACGAGTCAGCCTGCCTCGCTCTTCTGGGAAAGGAAAATCCGACGGAGGCCAAGATAAATTTCAGAGACCGCAACGCTGTCATATCAATAGACTTGACCCCGGAAACATTGAAAATAATCCTTCCCGACAATCCGCTATTGAATGGTCAGCCGTCCCAGCAGCCCGGACAGAAGAAAAATAAAAAACAGAGAATAAGGATTAATCCCGCAGACTTCATGAAAAACTAAGCGGATGCTATCAATATCTGATGAAAAAACGTCATACACGGGCGCTGATTTGGATTCAGCCGCTCTACCAGTACTCCTTAGGCATATAAACTTTTTCAAAACCGAGAAAGTATTAGCGTAAAAACACGGATATCGAGACAAAACAGAAAATTGTCAATGGAAAAAGACAATCAAAGTGCTAGATTATCCGCTTCACTATTGACTTTGAAAAGGTATAAAGGAAACCATGCCCGAACTAGACCATATAAGAAATTTCTCCATAATCGCACATATAGACCACGGCAAATCCACGCTCGCTGACCGCCTGCTGGAGATTACCGGAACCTTGAACTCACGCGAACTCGACCACGCACAGGTGCTCGACGATATGGACTTGGAGCGGGAACGCGGCATAACCATCAAGTCGCATCCCGTCAAAATGAGCTATAACGCCGAAAACGGCAGGACTTACGAGCTTAACCTGATTGATACTCCGGGACACGTGGACTTTTCATATGAAGTCAGCCGCTCGCTCGCAGCCTGCGAGGGCGCGCTTCTTATTGTCGACGCGACTCAGGGCGTGCAGGCCCAGACCGTGGCAAATGTCCATCTCGCATTCCGCCAGAAGCTTCATATCATTCCTGTCATAAACAAGATAGACCTCCCAGCCTCTGATGTCGAAATGTGCTACCAGCAGATGGAGGAAGTACTTGCCATTCCGAGAGAGGAAGCATTCCTCATAAGCGCCAAGGAAGGTACCGGAATAAAGGAAGTGCTTGAGGCAATCGTCCAGAAAATACCGCCGCCGAGGGTATCAACAGGAATCGGCACAAGTGCGCTTATATTCGACTCCGATTATGACTCCTACCGCGGAGTAGTTACCTATGTAAGAATGTTCAGCGGCGAGCTTCAGCGCGGTTCGAAAGTGCGTTTTCTCAGTACCGGACTTGAAAGCGAAGTAAAGGAAGTCGGAGTGTTCCGCCCCAGAATGGTGCCTCAGGACAAGCTTTCAGCGGGCTCTGTCGGATACATAATCCCCAACATAAAAAGTCCGTCCGATACAAAAATAGGCGACACCGTTACAGATGTAAAGAACCCTTGTTCCGTCGCTCTCCCCGGTTTTCAAGAAGTGCACCCGATGGTTTTCAGCGGAATCTATCCGATAGACACTGCCGATTACGAACAGCTCAAGGCAAGCATGAGCAAGCTCCAACTCAACGACTCGGCATTCGTATACCAATCTGAGACATCCGCCGCGCTCGGGTTCGGGTTCAGATGCGGATTTCTGGGGCTTCTCCATATGGAAATCGTTCAGGAGCGTCTGCGCCGCGAACACAACATGGACATCATCGCCACTTATCCGAGCGTCATATACCACGTATTCCTAAGGAACGGCGAGATGATAGAGGTCGACAACCCCGTGCATCTGCCCGATCCGGCTACGATTGAGAGAATTGAGGAACCGATGATTACAGCAAGCGTAATGGCGCCCAATGAATACACTGGGGACATAATGAACCTCATAATGAGCAAGCGCGGCATCTGTACGATGACAGAATCCGCCGACTCGCACCATATAATACTGACATCCTCGCTTCCTATGCATGAAATACTTATAGATTTCCATGACAAACTCAAGTCGATAACCCGTGGATACGGCAGTATGGATTACGAGCCCAGCGGCTACCAGCCCGAAAAACTCGTCAAGCTCGATATTCTCGTAAATAGCGAACCCGTCGACGCGTTCTCGTCAATCGTTCACATCGACCACGCGCCCTACAGGGGCCGCCAAATCGTCGAACGACTGAAAGAAGTTATACCGCAACAGATGTTCCAGATCGCCATACAGGCAGCCGTCGGCGGAAAAGTCGTAGCCCGAGAAACTGTCCGCGCGCTTCGTAAAGACGTTACCGCCAAGTGTTACGGCGGCGACATATCCCGTAAGCGCAAACTACTCGACAAGCAGAAGGAAGGCAAAAAGAGAATGAAGCAGATTGGCAGGGTCAATATCCCGCAAGAGGCATTCGTAGCTGTATTGAAGAGTACCGATATCGATTAATTTTGAAGGATTTCACAATGCTGTTTTTTAGAAAAAATGCCTTAAAGAGGCTGGATATTTTTACCAGGCACGTCAGGCATCGCATGCACTTCGATGACGATATTCTCTCCGAGCAGACAAAGACAAGGCTCGACGAGGTACTTATCGAAGCGGAAAGCCTCAAAAAAAGCAGTCCCGAGCTGATAAACAAATTCCTTGAGGACACACCCGCCAGACTCGATAAGATCACGCCTAAAAAATCCTTTGCGGCAGTCCGAGAATGGGTCGACATACTCGCAGTCGCGTTTATGGTCGCCTTCGGCATAAGGGCGCTTTACCTCCAACCATTCAAAATCCCGACAAGCAGCATGCAGCCCACCCTTTTTGGAATTCACTATGTCTCAAAAAATACCAAAACAACGGTATTGCCACCGCCTTTTGACCTCTTCATTCAGGGAATGAGAAAGGCAAAGGCCACCGTTTCCGAAGAAGGTCAGCTCATCCCTACAGGCAGCGGAGGTTTCCTGCTGTCTAAAACCTACTTTAATATCGGTTCTCAATCATACAGCCTTCCCGGGGAATCCCCCAAAGTCAACGAGTATGCCATCAAGGGCAGAACTTATTTCGAAAAAGGCGATGTCCTCTGTGACGGCTGGCTCTCCACCGGCGACCATCTTTTCGTAGACCGTTTCTCGCACCACTTCACCGGACTCAAAAGGGGCGACGTAACCGTATTCAACACGGAAGGAATCAGTTACGGCGGGCAGCTCCTCTCCGAGAGAGGATACTATTATATCAAAAGACTTATCGGACTGCCCGGCGATACCATCAGAGTTAAAAACAACATGGTATATATAAAGCCTTCAGGCCAGAAAGAAGAAAAGCCGATTACCGATTTCAATCCGGCATTTAAAAAAATATACAGCGGAAAAGGCGGTTACCATGGCCACCTGAACTCGCCGACCGCCACCTACCTCATCAACGAGGAATCCACCTTCACCGTGCCAGAAGATTCATACTTCATGATGGGCGACAATTCGGCCAACAGCCTGGACGGCCGCTACTTCGGCATGGTACCCAGAAAAAATATCGTAGGCCGCGCATTCCTTGTCTTCTGGCCGTTCTCCAGACGATGGGGCATTGTTGACGCCAAAGATCCTCTTGATGTTCCCACTACTGACCGCAATACCGAAATGAGCATGCAGTAAAATAAATGTGCCGCGGCAATAAATATGAACAGCGCTAAAGAACATTATGATGTGATAGTAGTCGGAGCCGGACACGCCGGGTCCGAAGCCGCGCTCGCCTCCGCAAGGCTCGGCGCTAAAACACTAATCATCACCATAAATATGGATCATATCGCCCAGATGAGCTGCAATCCGGCAATCGGCGGTATTGCCAAAGGACAGGTCGTGCGCGAAATTGACGCTCTCGGCGGCTCCATGGGAAAGGTAACCGACTCAACGTCAGTACAATTCAGAATGCTTAACTGTACCAAGGGCCCAGCCGTCTGGTCTCCGCGCGCTCAATGCGACAAAACCGCCTACCAGAGGGCAATGAAGCGTGAACTGGAACTTTGTCCGAATCTCACCGTAAAACAGAGCATGACCGACTCCTTTATAGTCGAAAACGGTTCGGTCACCGGCATAGTAACGGAACTGGGCGACCGCTTCTACGCCAAAAGCATTGTCATTTCCAGCGGCACATTCCTGCGCGGAAAGCTACATTACGGCTTCAACACCTTTCCCGGCGGCCGCGCCGGAGACCCGCCCAGCACAGCACTTTCCGAATCACTCAAAAATCAACTTTCACTGAGACTCGGACGATTGAAGACCGGAACCCCGCCCCGCATACTCGCCAGCTCAATAGATTTTTCAGGAATGTACCTTCAGGAGGCCGAGAGCTTCGACGAAAATTTCAGCTTTTTCCCGGAGGAGCGCGCCTTTCCCGCCGCCGCGAAAAAGGACATGCCGTGCTATCTCGTAAAAACGACCTCCGAAACGGCGGACATCGTCAAAAACAATCTCGACAAAGCCCCCATGTACAGCGGCAGGATTGAGGGAATCGGAACAAGGTACTGCCCGTCTTTCGAGGACAAGGTTGTGCGTTTTCCGCAACATGAAACCCATCTTCTATACCTTGAGCCCGAAGGCGAATTTACAGGCGAATATTATATAAACGGAATATCCACGAGCCTGCCGCCGGAGATACAGCGACTCATGCTGCGCTCCGTACCGGGACTCGAAAATGCCGAAATATCACGTTATGCCTATGCGATTGAATACGACTTCGTATTCCCTGACCAGATATCAAGAACTCTCGCGCTCAAGAACTTTCCTTCGGTATTCCTGGCAGGCCAGATAAACGGCACCAGCGGTTACGAAGAAGCCGCCGGACAGGGGCTCGTAGCGGGAATGAATGCCGCTCTGCACGCCGCGGGAAAAAGCACCCTCGAACTCGCAAGAAATTCAAGCTATATCGGAGTAATGATTGACGACCTCGTGACCAAAGAAATCATAGAGCCGTACCGACTCTTTACCAGCCGCGCCGAATTCCGCCTGCGCCTGAGACAGGACAATGCCGACCTCAGACTTTGCCCGTTCGCATATCAGAACGGACTTCTGCCGGAATCAAAATATAAATCGTTCATGAACTATAAAAACCTTTTCGAAAAAAGCGAAACACTCGCCAAATCAAAATCTTACGCAGGACACAGCCTATGGGAACATCTCCGCGACATGCAATGCGAATTCTCGGCAAATACAAACTTCCCTATCGAAATGCTTGAACTTGACCTCTCATCTGTCAGCGGCAGAAAAGTTTATCGGGAGCTTTTAATCTCAGCCCACTACGAAGGATATATAAAGAAGGAAGAGCAGTCGGTCGAAAGACTGATGCACCTTGAGGAATGGAGAATACCACAGGACTTCGATTACGATAAAGCCAAGGGACTTAAAAATGAAGCACGGGCCAAATTGAAAAAAATACTCCCCGGCACACTGGCACAGGCAGCCAGAATCGATGGAGTTACCCCTGCCGAAACAGCGCTTCTGCAAATACATCTGAAAAGACTAAAAGGGAGGACCGACTGATGGCGGCAGCAGTACCGGGAACTCTCAGATATATTTTAAAACGGATACTATGCGGAAAAATTTCCTGTGCAGCGTTTATCATCGTAGTCCTTTATCTGCTGCTTTCGTGCGGCATGGAAATCTACGCATACCACTGCGCGTATTCAGGAATAGATCCAATTTACGCAAAAGGAAATATGAGCATGAACTTCCTTCCTCCATCCGCCGAACACTGGTTCGGAACGGACTACCAAGGGCGGGACGTTTTCTGGCGTTCGCTTGCCGGAGCCGGAACTGCGGTTAAAATTGGAATGAGCGCATCGATTATCTCGGCGGTGATAGGGGTCATCCTGGGAATGCTGGCCGGTTATTTCGGGAAATGGGTGGATGACCTTGTCGTCTGGATATACAGCACATTCGCTTCGATGCCGACACTCCTTTTCATTCTCGCCTTCGCCCTGCTTGTCTCGAAGGGTTTCCTTTTCCCGCCGGCCGCCGAGCTTTTGAAAAAATTCGCGAACGTTTTTCATGCCGACATGGGTATGATAGCCGTCTATCTCGGAATCGGACTTACGGGCTGGGTAGGGCTTTGCCAAGTTGTAAGAGCCGAAACCATGAAGCTCAGGGAAACGGGTTATGTCCTCGCAGCCAAGTCAATGGGCTTCAATCCCTTTAAAATTATTTTCCGACATATCATGCCAAACCTTTTTCATCTCGTAATAATATATTTCACCATGCGTTTCGCATACTCCGTAATGACGGAAGTAATTGTCAGCTACCTCGGATTAGGCGTGGAATCCGCCCCGAGCTGGGGCGTAATGATATCCGACGGACAGGAAGGGCTGTGGCGTGGACTCTGGTGGGAAGTTACCGCCGCTACGGCACTTATGTTCTTCATGGTGCTTCCGCTTCATCTGCTGGGAGACTACCTGAGAGACATTCTCGATCCCCGTCTCGGCGAAAACTAAAAGCAGCTGGACTGCGTTTTATCTTTTCTCGGACACGGGGTTTTACCGCACCTGTAGCAGATCTCATTTGGAATTGAGCCGTCCTTGAAAAATCCGGCTATGTTCTTCATGGTTGTAGACGAAATATTGCCGAGGGCCTCCTTCGTGAAAAAAGCCTGATGCGAAGTGACGATCACGTTATTGAAGGTGTTGAGGCGCGCAAGGATGTCGTCAAGAATTATTTCATCGGACTTGTCCTCGAAAAAGTATTCGCTTTCTTCCTCATAGACGTCAAGACCAGCGAAGCCTATTGTGCCGCTTTTAAGGCCTTCGACAAGGGCGGCAGTATCGATGAGCTGGCCCCTGCCCGTATTGATAAGCATGGCGCCTTTTTTCATCTTGTTTATAGCTTCGTTATTTATCAGGTGGTAGGTCTCCGTATTGAGCGGACAGTGAAGCGATATAATATCCGATTCAGCATAGAGCTTATCCATGGTCGTATAAGAAAAACCCGCTTCGCCGGCAATATCTTCCCTGAAGATAGGGCAGGTGCTTACAACGTTCATCCCAAAACCTTTGAGAATTTTTATAAGCACCTGCCCTATCTTGCCGGTGCCTATGATACCGGCTGTTTTGCCGTGCATATCGAAGCCGAGAAGTCCGTTTATGCTGAAATTATTGTCCCTGACCCTGTAGTATGCACGGTGAATTTTTCTATTAAGCGAGAGCATGAGGGCCACGGCGTGTTCAGCTACCGCATAAGGAGAATAATCCGGCACCCTCGCAACATGAATTTTCCCGAATGCAACTTTTAGATCGATGTTGTTATATCCGGCACAGCGGAGCGCGACCAACTTTACGCCGGAAGCACACAATTTCTCCAGCGTCCCGGCTGATAGATCATCGTTCACAAAGGCACACACGGCGTCATATCCTGCGGCCAGCGGCGCGGTGTCAGGGTTGAGTTTTTCCGAAAAATATTTGATTGCATAACCATATGACTGGTTTTCACTGTCGAAAGACTTCATGTCATACGGCTTCGAGTCAAAGAACGCCACCCTTAGATCGCTCATGCTTGATTATTCCTTTTTTGAGCAGGATTTTTTTTCATCTTCCGAAGAAGACGAGTCTACAGGCATTCCCGCCTCTGTCCATTCCTTTATGCCGCCTTTGAAATCAAGTACATTACTGAACCCTGATTTCATCAGAAGCTCAGCCGCATTTACCGACGCATGACATCTTGAGTGCGCACAGTATACGACTATCGTCTTGTACTTCTTGAGTGATTTCAAATTTGTTTCTTCTCCCAGCTCATTATAGAAGCTAATGACGGCCCCTTTTACGTGCGCATTTTTATATGATTCTCTTCCCAGGACATCAACGATTACAAGACCGTCATTAGCTTCTATAAGCTTCCTGAATTCGTCCAGTGAAATAAATTTAACCGATGCAGACTCAGCGAAAAGCGACATAGCTCCGCAAAACAACAGCGCAAGCATTAGTACCTTTTTCATATCAAACCTCCCTTTTCCCCTATAATAGTATAGCAGTTTTTCAATAAACTTTCAACAGTTTTTACTGAATCAATTTTATTTTGAGTACAGTTTTTGCTTCCTCGGAAAGCGGGGCGAAACTGGAGCGGCGGACTCCGGCAATCCAGATTATCTCACCGCAGGTAAGACAGATGACCGGATAACGCACCCTGGACTCTGAGGGAATCTTCCTGTCGGTAAAAATCTTTTTAAGCTTGACGGCGCTTTTCGAACCGAAAGGAACCATTCTGTCGCCATCTGTCCACGCTCTTACAATAAGCGTATCAGGAATAAATGCGGCATCAAAAGAAGCTTCGTCGCGACTGAGCGAATCCACTGCGCCTTCGGAGACGGAAAGCGTAAGTTCCCCGAAATGCAGGAGAGGTTCATCATGCCACCGCCATTCGAGCATGGCTGGCTTTTCTCCCGCCTCTTTAATGAGGGAACACATTCCAGAATGAAGCTTTATAAAAAACTTTTCTTTGACGGGGATCAGTATCCTGCCGCTTGCCGGAAGCTTTTCCTTTTCGAGTTCGGCGGAAAATCTCAAAAAAAAGTTCCTGTCGGGGACGAAGTCTGCCCCGAGAAAGTCGGTCAGCCAGTACCTCAGCACCCTTATTCCCAAGGCGGGATGGAGCATACGCCAAAAAACGGTATTTGTATCCCGGTGCCCCCGGATGTCCTGATATTTTTTAATCGCCTCGGACTCAATAAAATCGGCATCTAGTTCAAGCGCACTGATTGAGTGGGCGATTCCCTGTTCGGAATAATCCATTTCCCTGTAAATCAGAGGAAGTACCTGATTGCGAATGAGATTGCGCCTATAGGAGCTGTCGCTGTTTGTATAATCTTCGCGCCAGTCGTTTATATTTTCCGAAACAAGAAACTCTTTTATTTCATGTTTACTGAAGTCGATAAGGGGCCTTACAAATACGTTTTCCCCAATTTTCCGACACGTGCGCAAAGATACAAGCCCGCTCAGATTTGAGCCTCTGGCAAGGCGAAGAAGAAGATTTTCGGCCTTGTCACCTGCGTGATGCCCGAGGGCTATTACGGTATTTTTGTCAGCCGCTTCGGCCCAATGCGCCATTCTGAGTCGGCGGGCGGCGGCCTCAATACTTTCAGATGGAAGCCGGGACTTTGGAACGTCAATACGGATAAGTTCGAACGGGATATTTCTTTTCTCGCAGAAAGTCCGACACCATTCGGCATCGGCGCTGCCTTCCGGAATCCTGATGCCGTGTTCAAAGTGTACGGCCGTAAGTTTTATTCGGGGGATACGGGAAAGCAGGACAAGCATCGCGGTACTGTCGGCCCCGCCGCTGAAGCCGGCGAGAACACTGAAGCCGTTAAAGGGCGTGAGTACCCTGTAGAATTTTTCTGTATCCATTCCTATTTATAACCCAGATATTCCAACCCCATGCCAAGTGATATTCGATAAGTCCATTTGAGTGCGTCGAGCAGCGGAATCAGCGGATGGACGGCGTTCTCAATACAGAAAGAAGGTTCATTGATAACCCAGTGGTGAAAAGCCTCGAACATCTCCTCAGGGAGCTTCTTGGCATTGTAATATTCTATCATGTCAGGACTCGCGCTGAAGGGCACAGCCTGGTCGAATATTCCCCTGGGGCTAATAGTAAAGTCGTTGCCGCTGTGCCAGTTGAAAGCTGCCTCTCCGCCCTTGGCATATATAAAAGTAAAAAGGTTACAGATTTCCTGCATATCGAGTTCTTCATGATCCTTGGAATCGACCCGCTCCCTGATTGCCTTTGCGACGAATGTAAAGAGAAGCGTCTCACCTTCAAGGAGTTCAGGCACAACCGTAAGCTTGCCCTTTACAAAGCCTTTTTTACGTGCCTTTCCGACAATGGCCTTTGACGGGCCGCATAGTTCATTTTCACTCATTTTTCGAGCTGTCCTTTTATGTTACAAAGCTTGCGTCAGTAAACATCGGCTATCGTTGTCTTTTCCATTTTTTCAGCGATAACATCACGCATTTCCCTGAATACGGAAATAAGTTTCGCCTCTTTCTCGACCGGAGTCGAACCGTAAAAAAACTTACTTGACGATTCCGTAGGAGCGAGCGCCCCGTCAAAAAGCCTTATAACCTCGGCAAGCGTTATCTCGTTCGCTTTTTTTGAGAGCTTATAACCGCCGCCCTGCCCTTTCGCACTCCGGACAAAGACTGCCCGCTTGAGTGAGAACATTATCTGTTCCAGGAATTTAACAGGAATTTTCTGGGCCTCGGCTATCTCCTTGACCGATACATAGGCTTCCGAATTACGCCTGGCAAGATAAATAAGAGCCAAGAGCGCATATTCGCTTTTTACAGTGAGTTTCATAAATCATTCCAATTACATTTTCAATAATTTGAACCTGAATAGCGATTACGCAAGCGGAATTAGAGGAATTTCCAGGGAAACCGAAGCAGTGTCACGCTCTGTAGAGTTCCATAAACTTCAGAATGCCCTTCATTGTCATCTCTATCGAAACCGCAGTAAGAACGAGGCCCATAAGACGTTCCGCAGCCTTGATTACCTTCTCACCCGCAAGCGCTACGATGCTGGATGAAAACGCGAGAATCGTCACTGAAAGCGTCCATGCGATGACCACAGCGAAAAGCCATTCGCGCCAGCGGCCAGGATCTTTACTCATTATGAGCATTTCCGTAGCCATAAGCGAAGGACCGGCGATATAGGGGATCGCAAGCGGAAAAATAAGGGGCTCTGAATCAACCGACTCTTCGACATACGCCTGCGGAAAAATCATTTTCAGCGCGATAAGGAAAAGCACGATGCCGCCAGCCATCGTCAGGGCCGGTTCCGAAATCTGGAGAAAATTGAGGATGTATGGCCCGGCAAAAAGGAAAACAACGATAGCGGCAAGTGCGATAAGGTTTTCCCTTATAATAATCTTCCGGCGGTCTCTCGGCGCCACATTCTTGAGGACGCTCATGAAACACGGGATATTCCCAATCGGGTCCATAACCATAAAAAAAATGAAAATTGCTGAAAAAAGAGTCATTTACAACACACTAATCTGGGTTCTGGAGGGTGACAAGCCGTCCGCCATGGATAATGTGAGCATTGACGCAGTCAATCTTATCACAAACCGCCACACACTCAGAATAGTCTGTGGCTTTTGAGCGAAAAAGCGCTATCATCTCACCGCCGCAATGACATTCCGAATATACCGGAAGTGCCTCACCGCAAACAGGACACATAATCTTAATCCTTTCGCCGGAGACAAGATCGATATCCACTGACATTCTTGATTTATCGCCGTATATAGGACTAAGCGCGATGGTGCCTTCTTTGCCGTTCTGGGATACCTTGAGCAACACGCCGTCATATCCGTTGAATTTAACACGAGTGGAAACCAGCTGGTGGCCTTTGGCGCAATAAAGCTCAGTAAACGCCAGAACCTTCTTAACGTTTGACCTATTGAAGATAAAGGGATTAGGAATTATTATGGCTCCCCTGCTGTCAAATCTGTCCATTCTCAACACCCCCCTTTTCGAATTCTAACTAAGTCCTAAAATACATTCATAGCAAAGCTTTTCCAATTCATATCCTCAAAAAATCAAAGCCACGCAAAATTCCGTGAATAATGTTGTGTCCCGAAATTCTCAAGATCGTCGAGAAGCATGAACATCCCTCCGCTCCTGAGCTTACCGCCCTTTTCAAGATGCTCAACCGCCGCCCTCTGGAGACTACTTTTCCTCGGTGCGGTTTTTGAGTCAAATTTGTCCTGATACAGAAAAAACCATATTCCTGCATGTGCCGAAGATTCAACAGGATATAAATAAGTCTCCTTCATAAACTTAACGAGGTTGGAATCTCCCTGCATGAACTCCGGCAGGTCGGGACTGAATATCCACGAATGACAAACGATAGCGACAGGGTTGAGCTGCGGGAAATATTTGCGATAGAAATCGCGAGCCCGCGTTACCGACTCAGCACAGGCATCAGGCGTCATGCTGCCGCCTGCGGGTATGTGCATATCAAGCGTTATAGCATCCTTATCCATAACGCATTCCCATTCGCTGAGCGGGAGTTCAACGGCTTTGCGCAGAGCCCGTCCGTCGGGGCTTGCGGGAGTGCCATAGACACGGTCATTCTCTATTCTGAATTCCGACTGCCAGTAGTTTTTCGCAAGCTCACGTTCGGCCGCCGGACAGCGAAGCCCGTCTTCATCATAAAAAGCCGGAGAGTTCAGCAGGGCGATAGTCTGTCTTGTCTTCCTGTTTCGGTAAACATTAACAGTATTTTTTAAGGAATAGGGCTTCACCCAGTATTCGAAGCGGCCAATCCTGAAAAAAAGATTGCCGTTCAGATAATATTGCGGCCAGAAAAGCTGATTGCGGCATATCCCTACGCCATTCGCTGAGTTTTTATAATTGCCCATCAGGCTCTTTACTTCGAGCATTGTCTCGCGCGTCGCGTCGTCTGGAACACCCAGCGACTTGTGATATATCTTGATAAACGGCACTATTCCCAGAAGAACAAGCAGGTAAAATGCCCCCGTCATTTCCCCCATGGAAGCACTTAGCGCAGGAAGCTTTCTACTGTGCTCCGAAGTAAGTCTAGCCGTTCCTATATACATTTTCCAGTACAGATACCAAGCCAGACGGCAAAGGCCGGGGTCTAAACTTATTCTCTCCGCCGTCCCAATCAGAAAAGATATTTCATCGCCGCTTAACCCGCAGTACTCGGCAGAATCAATTATTTCCTTTTCCCGCAGAAAGACGGGACTTGAACAGGGAAAGAAACTCATGGCCTCTTCCCAGTTATCCTGAACCGACGGAAGAGCTTCTATTTCCTTCAGATTTTCCAGAATTTCCTGCAGTGTTATATTCATCGGATATGAGTCCCTTCGGACTCTATTTTTATAAGGCCGTCGTTGAGATTAAAACTGAGCTTATAGAGCTTTTCCTGCCTCTCTATAATACTTCCCAGCTCTTTCTTCCTCTGAATCAAATAAATATATGAATATCCCGAAGACTGCCCTTTCTGAATAGCGTCAAGGGTCTGATACAATTGGGTGACCTCGTCTGGTTCGCCCATTATCTTTACGACCTCGTTCCGAGGCATGCCTATAACCAGCCTTCCGACGCCGTTAGAAATCTGTGCGGTCCTTTCCGCGTTCGCGTAATACGGGTAGCTGATTCCGGAGCCGGAACCCCCTTCCCATGCGGAACCACAGCCATAAAAACACAATGACAAAGAAAACCCGAACGCCATAAACAATATTTTCAACATAGAATGCCCTTTCTACATGTATAACTGAAGATTAAATATAAAGGTTTAATGTTTTTAAGTTCTCCAGACGAAAAATCTTTCGGCTTTTTTTTCGGCCATTCCATTTTTTGTCTCGACACTTGTCATTTTTTTACGCTCCTTTTCTGACTATTTTTTTCTAGAGCCTCAGCCAAGTCTTCGTCTTTTCCCCCGATGCTGTTGAAGTTCTTTCCCAACTCCTCAAGCCATGCGGGGTTCTCTATTATATACTTGCGAATGTTGGAAGTATTGTCGCAAAGCGCATTTCGTAATTCTTGAAGGAATATTTCAGCTTCTCTTTCCGGGCTTTCTTTGCCAAAGCGCTGAAACTGGGAATTCGCCCATCCCGGAAACTTGCTGCTATCCCATCCCGGATTAAATTCTTTCGGCGGCAAAGCCACAAAATCATCGTTCTTTACACATTCTTCCGGGCCGCGCGCCTTTTCATATTCAATGCAGACTTTTTTCAGGCGGTCAAAATCATCCTGTGGCATGGCATCGCTTTTTACAAGGTTGTTCAGTTCAAAAGGGTCTTCCTGCATATCGTAAAAAAATTCAGTTCCGCCATTGTAGTAATAAACATATTTATAGCGTTTATCCCGCGTCATTACCCAGCGACTTGCCCCACTCGCGTAATCAGCAAACTGATAATCGCGATGAATGTCTTTATCCAGAAAAGACATTCCAGCCAAAGGATAATTCTGATTGGATTCTTTATAGTTATAATCTATTCCGGCGGCGGCAAGAATTGTGGGAAACAGATCCAGCAGGTCCACGAACCTCTCGTCTTTTGATCCACCCTGAAAGTTTTCGGGATGCCTGACAACAAAAGGAATATGCGCAGAGCTTTCGAACGGAAGTCCCTTTGAATAGAAGCCTTTGTCCTGAAGCATCTCACCGTGATCGGAAGTATAGATTATAAACGTGTCGTCCAAGAGTCCTTTGCGCTCAAGACATTCAAGAACGCGCCCCACAGCGGCGTCCACCATAGAAATGGATGTGTAATACGCCTCGCGTATTTTCCTTTTCATATCATCCGGGTCATTATCGCCAAACCAATCGCTTTTTTCCGAAACAAAAGGAAATTCGCGCGAAAGAGGCAAAACCTCCGGAAGGTCGACATTCTTGTACAGTCCTTCCCACTCCTCCGGGATATTCCATGGCGGATGCGGTTTTATCCAGCCGCACACGAGGAAAAATGGATCGTTCCCGTTTTTCTCAAGCCAATCAACGGTTTTATTCGCCACCCAGTTGACTCCGTGGTCTTTTTCCAGAT